>ENA-OXIZ01000060-OXIZ01000060.1-human-gut-metagenome-genome-assembly--contig:-NODE-60-length-69430-cov-15.647150_pt1 | contig 69430 bp, 60 predicted proteins | sample MGYA00249821_ERZ652368 | MGnify/ENA primary metagenome ERZ652368 (study PRJEB26925, sample SAMN05826654) | human gut metagenome | biome: ENVO:2100002; feature: ENVO:00000062; material: ENVO:00002003...
GCGGTACGCGAGCTGGGTTCAGAACGTCGTGAGACAGTTCGGTCCCTATCCGGCGTGGGCGTAGGATATCTGAGAGGAGCTGTCCTTAGTACGAGAGGACCGGGATGGACGGGCCGCTGGTGCATCGGTTAGACTGCCAAGTCTACGGCCGAGTAGCCAAGCCCGGAAGGGATAAACGCTGAAGGCATCTAAGCGTGAAGCCCCCCTTAAGATGAGATATCCCATTCGAAAGAAGTAAACCCCCTTGAAGACGACGAGGTAGATAGGGCAGAGGTGGAAGTGTGGCAACACATGGAGCTGACTGTTACTAATCGGGTGAGGGCTTGACCAAGAATCGCAGGAAGAATGAATCTCAAGGAAATGTCAGCATGTATGTAGTTTTGAAGATATAGGAAAGGCCAGCTAGATGATAGCTGGCCTTTTTTATGTGTTTCAAAGGGGAAACCATTTCTTTTTTCTGGCTGGGATTCGCGAAAACTAGGAAGTTAGCTGGATATGGGGATTACTAAGAAAGAGGGGTAATTTTTTTACAGAATAGGTCGGGATTTTGACTTTGCAGTCAGGGCGTATTGCATGGATGGAAATGGCATGTTTATAATAAAAAATAAAAATGCACTTTCAGGAGGAAAAGATGGAGAATTTGAAGTTTTATGTAGATCAGAATGCGCCGAAAACTAAATTTGATCACTATTGGGAGAAATGCGTAGGTGCTTGCCATGCATATACTGCACTGCGTGAAGATTACAGAATGATGCTGAGAAAAGCCAAGAAGGATCTGGGATTTCAGTATGTACGTTTTCATGGACTTTTTAATGATCAGATGAGTGTGGTCAGAGAAGTTGAGCCTGGAAAATACGAATACAATTTCGTCAATATTGACAATATCTTTGATTTCTTATTAAGTATTGACATGAAGCCATTTGTGGAATTGAGTTTCATGCCCACACCATTTGCATCAGGTGATCAGACTTGCTTCTATTATAAAGGAAACGTTACCATGCCTAAGAGCTTCGAACTGTGGGATGGATTGATCGTTGAGTTGTTGAAACATCTGGAGAGTAGATACGGAATGGAAGAACTGGAGAAGTGGTTCTTCGAAGTGTGGAATGAACCGGATCTGGATTTCTTTTTTGCAGGAGACCAGGAAGATTATTTCTTATTATATGAACATACTGCCAGAGCAGTAAAAAGTGTAGGCGCAAACCTGAGAACCGGCGGACCGGCCACTGCCAATAATGAGTGGATCCCGGATTTTGTCAACTACTGTGAGAAAAATTCCGTACCGCTTGATTTTATTTCCACTCATCACTATCCATCAGATGATCCCAACTGGAATGCAGATATGCATCTGGATAATTTCTTCGGAGAAGAAGTCAACTTAAACAGCGATGAGATAGACCGTAGAGGACTGCTGACCAAGATGGTACGTATTGCGAAGCATGAAGCAGGAAACCTTCCATTATATTATACAGAATGGAACACTTCAGCCAATGAGGGAGACGAATTCCATGATACACCTTACAGCTCCGCATTGGTAACCAAGACTCTCATTGATAACTATGGATATGTAGAAGCATATTCATTCTGGACATTTTCTGATATCTTCGAAGAACATGGACAGGTTCCGGGAGAGTTCAGGGGTGGATTCGGACTGCAGACCATTCATGGAATTCCGAAACCTGTATACCGTGCCTTTGAACTGATGCATCAGCTGGGAGAGGAACGGCTTCCGAAAGTAGAAGAACAGGGACATGTGGGAATCTGCCCGATTGTGGACAAAGAAGGCAGCCTTGCAATTCTGGTCTATAATCAGGAAATGATCGGAAAATCAGTTTCTGAAGAAAAAGTAGAAATTCATATCAAAAATGCCCCCGGTAAAAAAGCAGAGATTCAGAGGATCGATGATAACCATGCAAATGCGAAAAAACAATGGGAAGAAATGGGATGCCCTACTTATCCCACACCTGCTCAGGTGAAGGAATTAAAAGAGGCTTCTGAGTTGAAAACAGAGGAATTACCTGTTAAGGTAGAAGGAGAAGAAGCAGTGCTGGAATTTGCTCTTCCGGCATATGGTGTGGCATTGATAAAATTGGTATAAGAAATAAGAAGAGGTGGATGCATGAAGGGTTTGAAAAGGATGAAGATAAAGACAAAAATATGGGTATTGTTCCTTGCCTGCATTTTAATGTCGTCTGTCATTTCCATAGGAACAGTGGTATACAGCAGTCAGAAATCCAATCTGAAGCATATCGGTGAAATGACAACACAGACTCTTCATGCCATCGACAGCAACCTGGAGCTGATGATTGATCATGTAAATCAGGATACCTATGCAGTGTTCTGGAGCAAAATGTTTCAGGATACTCTGGAAGAGGTATCCAAAGGAAATCTGACTGTGAAGACTAGAACAGAATTGCAGGACTGCCTGACCAATATCATGCTGGCAGGAGATTATATTTCCTCTATTGTATTTTATGACAATATAGGAAATTCTTTTATGTGCAACAGAGAAGAGGTTGTTTCGAAGAAAGAAATTGCTGTAGAAGATGCCTACTGGTATGAAAAAGCCATAAAAAAGGATGGGGACTGGATCTTTGAGACAGATGGTGGAGGAATCGTCAGCTATAAAAGCAAAAACAGAAATATTCTCTCCATGATCCGTGTGATCAAGAAAAAAACAGATTATTCCAAATTGGGAATCCTCATGGTAAATATCGATGAGAAAACCATCCGCGAGATCTTCGATTCTGTGGGCGGAAATCTGAATTCCAATTTTTATGTGTTGATGAATGACATTTTGATCTTCGGACCGAAGGAAAAAGAAAACTATGATGTAAGCAAGGATATTATCGGATCCCTGGAAGAAAATGAGACAAAGATTGTACGCAGCGAAGAGAATTCCATGGTGTATAAAAAGATCTCATCTATGATAGATGGATGGACCCTAGCTATAGAGACACCTATGAGCAGTTTTTCCAACAGTATCAGTTATTTCGATACGCTCATCGTCCTGATCGTCAATATAGGTATGCTAATCCTGTGCTGGATTTTTATTTCCCATACAGTGAGCAGACCGATCCAGAAAATGGAAGAACAGATGATGTATTCTAAATCTATTCCTGAGAACTTGGAGGTGGATGAAGAATGTGAGGATGAGATCACCAACCTGAAACGGACCTATAATAATCTGTTGAATTCTATCCGTAAGCTTCTGGAGAGAACCAAGGAAGAAGAGAAGATCATTCGGAAAAATGAACTGGATCTGATCCTGGAGCAGATCAATCCCCATTTCCTGTATAATACTCTGGATGTGATCAGCGGCCTTACTCTGATCGGGGATCAGGACAAAAGTTTCCAGATGACACAGGCGCTGGGAAGATTTTACAGAAACAGCTTAAACAGTGGATGTCAGGTGATCACGGTGAGGGAAGAACTGGATATTATCAAAAGTTACATGACGATCATCAATATCCGGTATAATAATGAAATCAGCATTGAATATAAAGTGGATGAAAATCTGCTGGATATTCTGATGCTGAAACTGATCCTGCAGCCTTTGGTGGAGAATGCAGTCCATCATGGAATGCGCCAGAAAGAGGGCAAAGGGGAACTGTGTATTTCTGTGCAGGCACTGGACGACAAACTGATGGAAGTTTCTGTGAGAGATAATGGGGTAGGGATTCCGGAGGATAAGATCCGGCTGATCCTGGAAGGCGGATATAAAACTTCCAAGTCAGGATTCGGGCTTCACAGTGTGAAACAGAGAGTTGAACTATTTTATGGGATTGAGGATGCAGTATCCATATCTAGCCAGCCGGGATGCTGGACGGAAGTGAGGGTACGTTTTTCATACAAAACAGATGGTTAATACGAAGAAGAGGGACAGTAATGGAGAAGGATGTTATTAATATACTAATAGTAGATGATGAGAAATATGAAGGCATATTAATGGAAAAAAGCGTAGCCTGGGAATCGGAGGGGTTTCACATTATGGGCAATGTCCAGTGTGCAGAGGATGCGCTGGCACTGATGGAGAAACAGACGCCAGATATTGTGTATACAGACATTAATATGCCGAGAATAGATGGACTGGAACTGAGCAGGCGCATCCGGGAGACATATCCGGCAGTGCATATTGTGATCGTTACCGGATACCGGGAGTTCGAATATGCCAGAGAAGCCATACACATAGGAGTGGAAGAATTTCTGTTAAAACCTATCCAGTCAGATGAACTTCTGGCTGCTGCGGTGAAGCTGCGGGAACAGATCCTGAAGGAACGGGAACAGCAGTCGAAAGATGTGGAAATCTATCCGGTTCTCTGCCAGGAACTGCTTCGAAGGATCGTCACCGGGTATATTAAATCTGAGGAAGCTGAGGAAAAGCTTTCTGAATATCAGATCCGGCTGTGGAAAAACAAAGGAGTCCGGGGAGCTTTGCTCATCATGGATCTGGAAGATCACGATATTCTGCTGAAACTTCTGGAGATCATGAATGAAGCTCTGGGTGAAAAAAATTACGGGTATTTCTCCCTGGAGAAGAACAAGATATTTTTTGTTGTAGAAGAAACGCCGGAGATTAAAAAGCTGCTCGGGAATGCATTTGAACAGATTACTGAACTGGGCAAAGACGGCACAGTAGCTACATCAGTCAGCTGTTATTATGAAGAAATAGATGACAGTCCGAAAATACTCTCAGAATGTGAGGAAGCACTGGTAGACACTATGCGGGATGAGAGAAAGACCCTGATCTTCTACGAGGATTATATTGAATATATGCAGCAGATCAGTCATTCTTACCCGGTGAATTTCGACAGTTACAGGATCGCAGTGAAAAGTGGTGACCAGGAAGCGGCTGTTGGATTTATAGACCATTATCTGGAACAGTATATTTTTAACGGTCCGTTGATGATCTCTCAGCTTCGTAATCTGGGGGTTCTGCTCTTCCACAATACGATGTCTGTATTGAAGGAAAGCAATAAACATCTGGATAATGAAGAACAGGTAAAGATCCTGGAAAATATTTCAGGGATTAATACACTGCAGGAGTTCTGCAGAACACTGTATGCTCTAATCGAGGGAACCATACAGACGATTTCACGGAATGCAGGAGGAAATACAGTAGCTCAGAAAGCACAGGAATATATTGAACAGAATCTGGACAGGGAGAAACTGTCCCTGAACCTGATCGCATCGGATCTGTTTGTAAATGCCAGTTATCTCAGCCGTATTTTCAAACAGTCTGTAGGGGAAAGTATTACGAAATATATTATGCGCAAGCGCGTGGAGAAGAGTATGGAGCTTTTTGATACTACGGATCTGAAAGTATATGAAGTAGCGGCGGCCGTGGGAATGCCTGATGCACATTACTTCGGAACATCCTTTAAAAAGTACACCGGAAAAACAGTAAATGAGTACAAAAGTAAAAATCGCACCCTTTCAGGTAAATAATCTGAATTGAGAAAACGCCTTCCGGATTTTATAATATCAACATAACAAGTCACTTAGAGTTCATAATTCAGGGAGGAAAAAAATGAACAATTGGAAAAAGTTTACAGCAGCGTGCATGGGTGTTGCAATGGTTGGAACAACAGTTTTCGGAGCATCTGCAACAGTTTTCGCAGCTGATACAGTAACACTGGATGTATGGCATCAGTTTACAGACCCGGAAAGTGCACAGACACAGGCATTCGAGGCAGCGGTAGAAGAATACGAGAAAGAACATGAAAATATCAAAATTGAACTTCACGGTCTGGATACAGAATCCTATAAGACAAAAATCTCTACAGAATTCGCAAGCAGCGCTTCTGGAGTAGATGTATTTTATTACTGGGCACCTGGAAAACTGAAACAGCTTACAGATGCTGATAAAGTTTTACCGTTAAATGATTATGTAACAGATGATATTAAGAGCAGAATTAAAGAAGGTTCCACAAGCAACTTTGAACTGGATGGAAATTTATATGCACTTCCGATTGACAGCTATATGATGTGCCTGTTCTGCAACAAAGATTTATTTGACCAGGCAGGAGTAGAGATTCCTACTACTTATGATGAACTGATCACAGCCGGCGAAGCGCTTGCGAAACTGGACGGAGTAACACCATTGGCTGTCGGCGCAAAAGATGCATGGCTTGCAGGTGCTCTGTATGAATCACTTGCACTGAGAGAAGTAGGTGCTTCTGAAGTACAGTCCGCACTTCTGGGCGAAACAGAATTCACAAACGAGGGATTCAAGAAAGCAGCAGAAGATGTTGTTGAATTATACGACAAAGGAATCCTTGGCAAGAACCCTCTGGAAGACGGCGAAGCAGAAGCTACCGCAGACTTCCTCAACGGAAAAGTTGCAATGCAGCTTGACGGAAGCTGGTTCGCAGGAACTATCGACAATGCAGAAGACAGCGCTGTTAAAGATGTAGAAGTGATCACATTCCCTGTAGTTTCTGACGAGCAGGATGCAGCTGATTATGCAGGCGGTGCAAGTGCTTCCTTCTTTGTAAACAAAAACACAGATACACCGGAAGAGTCCGCAGATTTCGCAATGTATATTTCTGAGAAAATGGGCGAGCAGGCTCTGGAACTTGGCACAGGATTCCCATGCTGGAATACAGATGTTGACACAGACACGATCTCCCCGACATTTGTAAAATTAATGGATCTCTATGATGGCGTAAAAACAGGTGTACAGAACTGGGATGGTATCATAAATGCAAACGCAGCAGCTGTTCATCTGGAGCAGGCTCAGTCCTTACTTTCCGGAAACGCAGATATTGACAGCTTTATGACTGCACATCAGGATGCAATCAGCGCAGCAGAATAACGTAGGGATGAAACTATGAAAAAACTTTTAAGTAATAAGGCCTATATCGCTGTTTTCGTCGCACCGGGCCTGATCCTGTTTCTGGTAATGGCGGTGATCCCGCTGTTTACCACAGGATATTACGGACTGTTCAATTACGACGGAATCGGAGAAAAAGTCTTTATTGGATTAAAAAATTACAAAGAACTATTTACAACAGATCCTTATTTCCTGAGATCTGTATTGAACTCATTTATTCTGGCAGCAGGTTCTTTGTTTATTCAGATCCCTATCGCGTTATTCCTGGCCATCCTCCTGGCAAACGGGATCAAGGGAGAGGGCTTTTACAGAACTGTATTTTTCCTGCCGGTAGTAATCTCCAGTATGGTAATCGGACAGCTCTGGTGCAAGATCTTCAACAGTGAGGGACTTCTGAATGCGATCCTGGGTGCACTGGGAATGGTAAACGATACTGCATGGCTGGTAAATCCGAAAACTGCTTATATGACAACGGTGATCCCGGCAATCTGGCAGAGCATCGGATACCATATGGTCATCCTCTATGCAGGTGTGAAGAATATTTCGCCGGAATATTATGAAGCTGCGAAACTGGACGGAGCTACAGGATTCAAGGCAGCTACGAAGATCACGATCCCGCTGCTGATGCCGACGATTAAAGTATGTGCCACATTTGCACTGGTTGGTTCTCTGCGTGTATTTGACCTGGTATATGTTATGACAGGCGGCGGCCCGAACCATGTCAGTGAAGTTCCTGCAACATTGATGTATGATAATCTGTTTGTAAAATGCCGCTATGGTTACGGCAGCGCCCAGGCGTTCTTCATCGTGTTTGAATGTCTGCTGTTCAGCTTCCTGCTCAATCGCATTTTCAAAAAATCTGAAGAAAATGCATCAATGATTTGAGAGGAGACGCAGATGAAAATGAGTGCTATGAAATTAAAAAAGACCTTAATCTATCTGTTCCTGGCTGTATTTACCTTTGTTCAGATATTCCCGTTCTACTGGCTAGTAACTTTTTCATTCAAAAGTAACACGGAAATATTTGATTCCAACAACCTGGTGGGTCTGCCGAAAGTATGGCATTTTGGAAATTACTCCAAGGCCCTTATGGGAGGAGAAATCTTACGATATCTGTTGAACTCTGTTTTCTATGCAGCAGTGACAGTTGTTGTTTCAACACTTCTGGCATCCATGGTTGCATATGCGATAAATAGAATGTACTGGAAAGCAAAAGGAATTGTGGCAGCAATCTTCAGTTTGGGAATCATGATTCCTGTACAGGCAACTCTGCTTCCACTGTTTCAGGGACTGGATCGACTGGGAATCAGAGGCGGATATCTGGGACTGATGCTTCCGTATATTACATTTGCCATGCCGATGACGGTTATGATATTAAGCGGATTCTTCAAAGCTCTGCCAAGAGAGATCGAAGAGGCTGCATGTATTGATGGATGTAATATTTTCAACATGTTTTTCAGAATCATCCTGCCTATGATACGTCCTGGAATTGCCACTTCCTGTATCTTCGCATTCTTGAATACATGGAACGAGCTTTTATTTGCAAACACATTTGTAGACAGTTCACAGTACAAGACACTTCCTGTAGGAATTATGTCTTTTGTAGGAGAACATTCCACGAACTGGGGAATTATCGGAGCCGGTATGGTGATCGCTACACTGCCGACAGTAGTGATTTATCTGTTACTGAGCAAACAGGTTCAGGAGAGTTTTACAGTTGGAGCTGTAAAAGGTTAAATAGTGAACATAAAGAGAAACTGTATTTTCTGATCAGAGGATCATGGACTAGGAGATGCAGTTTCTTTTTTCGTGTTTAATCCCTTTTATCAGTTTACACATACCATTGTCTCCTGTACCATGGCAGCAGAGGAGTGATCAATTCCAAGTATGATTGGTCCACAGGGGTTTACAATCAGGGATTCCATGTACATCCGGAATGGCGGGGAAAGGTAATCGCAGATTGGAACTTTGAACTTCCTGCTCATGCTCATAATACTTGAAATGCCATACGCTGACTCATGAATATCAGATTTCATTAGGAAAATAAGGGACTGTCTATGGAGGTCTCTTGTTGTTATATGAATGGATATTTGTAAAATAATTCGATAATCTTTAATCCTACATCTACAGCAATATCCATTCCTTCAACAGTAATGTGTTCATAAGGTCCATGATAAGCATGTCCTCCTGTTCCGAGATTCGGGCATGGGAGACCCATAAAGCTTAACTGGGCGCCGTCTGTGCCTCCGCGGATCGGGGTGATAAGCGGCGGGATATTGCATTCCTTGCATGCTACAGTTGCATGCTCGATTAGTTCCATGCAGGTGTCGATAATTTCTTTCATATTTCGGTACTGTTCTGTGATGGTAAGTGAGACAGTTCCCTTTCCCCATTTTTCATTTAAAATTTTAGTGATATGTTCTATGGTTTTCTTACGGATATCAAAAGAAGCTGCATCGTGGTCACGAATGATATATTCGAGAGTAGCGTGTGAGACATCTCCCTTTATGGAATAGAGATGGAAAAATCCTTCATAGTCTTCCGTATCTCTTGGTGTGTCAGCGGAAGGGAGCATGGAATTGAATTCCATGGCAACAAGTGCTGCGTTGACCATTGTATTCTTAGAAGAACCTGGATGTACGTTTACACCGGTAAATTCTACTACTGCTTTGGCAGCATTAAAGTTTTCATACTGGATTTCACCTTCTGTATCACCATCAAGTGTATAAGCAAAATCAGCTCCAAATTTTTTTATATCAAAATGGGCTGGTCCCATTCCTATTTCTTCGTCAGGGGTAAATGCAATGCAGAGAGGACCATGCGGAATAGTATTGTCATTGAGGTGTTCAATTATTGTCATAATCTCGGCAATTCCGGCTTTGTCATCTGCACCGAGGATGGTGGTTCCATCGGAAGTAATGAGAGTTCTGCCTTTTAATGTGGAGAGATGAGGGAACATTTTCGGGGAGAGAACTCTGCCGCTGGTTCCAAGTGCAAGGTCTTTGCCGTCATAATTCGGAGTGATAACCGGAGTAACCAGATGATCGCAGAAATCAGATACTGTATCCATGTGAGCAATAAAGCCCAGCTTTTGGCGGGATTCATATCCTCTGGTTGCCGGAATATGTCCATAGACATAGCAATGTTCATCTACATCGGCATCTTTCACACCCAGTTCTTTTAATTCCTGAACCAGCAGTCTGGCAAGGTCAAACTGATACTGTGTGGATGGGGAAGTACCGGTTTCTTCACTGCTTGGAGTGAATACTTTTACATAAGATAATAGGCGTTCGTATGCTTTCATGAAAAACCTCCTGAGACCGAATTATTTGAAAAAGTTTCGGCTTTAATATAATAAGTATGTTACTGTTCACTCCATTCTCAGTAACGTAGCCCAAATTTATTCCAGATTGCCTGTGGCAATGGAATTTTGGTTTGTATGCCTCGGGATAGTGGTGTGTGAACAGTAACATAAGTATAACATGCGACTGAGATTACGTAAAAATATTTCTTGCATTTTGTAAATAGTTATGATATGATGCTGCTCAAAGAAAAGGGAGTAGCGGCCATCGTTATGAAGAACTGGACTTGTTTTTCCTATAAATGGTACATAAATGCGTCAGAACGGCAGATTAAGAATGCCCGCATTATGATATAATCGGCAAGACTTTTGTTTTAGACATTAAGAGAAGAGCTCATGTTATGTCTGAAATGAAAGTCTTTTTCTTTTCTTCAGAAATTTTTAGAAGCAAAAAATTTAATTATGCCAAATGGTGAAACGGAGGAGAAAAGTGAACGAAAGAGTAAATCCATTTAAAAAATTACAGAAGCCGGGAAAACATGTGAAACGTATTGTAATAGGAGCAGCAGGGTTGGTGATTATTGCAGGGCTTGCAGGAGATGCTACCTATCAGATCCAGGAGCAGGAACAGGCAGTATTGACAACTTTCGGAGTGCCGAAGGCAGTGGCAGAAACAGGACTGCATTTTAAGATTCCTTTTATACAGAAAGTACAGAAAGTAAATACAACGATCCAGGGATTTCCTATTGGATATAGTATGGGAGATAATTCGGTGGTTGAGAATGAGGGCATTATGATTACCTCGGATTATAACTTTATTGATGTAGATTTCTTTGTTGAGTACAGAATTTTAGAACCGGTAAAATATCTTTATAATTCAGAGGAACCGGAAGATATTCTAAAAAATATTTCTCAAAGCTGTATCCGTACAGTAATCGCAAGTTATGATGTGGATGAAGTGCTTACCACCGGAAAAGGTGAGATCCAGAGTAAGATTAAAGAAATGATCCTGAAGCAGATGGAGGAACAGGATCTGGGGATTCAGCTTGTGAATATCACAATCCAGGATTCAGAACCGCCCACACAGGAGGTTATGAAAGCATTTAAAGCAGTAGAAACTGCCAAGCAGGGAAAAGAAACTGCTTTGAATAATGCCAATAAATACAGAAACGAAAAGCTTCCGGAGGCTGAGGCAGAAGCAGACCAGATCATTCAGGATGCTGAGGCGCAGAAGAAGGTAAGGATTAATGAAGCGGAAGCTGAGGTTGCACGTTTTAATGCCATGTATGAGGAGTATGTTAAGAATCCGGAGATCACAAAGAAGCGTATGTTCTATGAGGCAATGGAAGATGTGCTGCCGGGAATGAAGATTGTGATTGATAATGGAGATGGAGTGCAGAAGGTTCTGCCGCTAGATTCTTTTACAGGGAACAGTTCAGAGAATCCGACAGAGACACTGAACACGGATCCTGCTCAGGACACACAAGATTTAAATGATTCTGAGAACGAATAAAGAAATGACAGAAAATATTTTATATAAAAAGTGTTTTGGTAAATGAAATACGAAGGATAGAGATATAATTTGGAAAGGACTAATTTATGAAAGGTAAGAAAATTGGAATATTAATTGGTGTGTCTGCAGTGGTTGTAGCTGTCGGAGCGTCGGTAACAGTAACTCAGCAAAATGAATATAAGCTGATCCGTCAGTTTGGTAAGGTTGACAGGGTGATCAGCTCATCGGGAATCAGTTTTAAGATTCCGTTTATAGAGAGTACACAGTCATTGCCAAAGGAAACACTGCTGTATGATCTGGCAGCATCTGATGTAATTACAAAAGATAAGAAAACGATGATCAGCGACAGTTATGTTCTCTGGAAAATCAGCGACCCGCTTAAATTTGCACAGACATTAAACTCTTCTGTGGAAAGTGGTGAAAGCCGAATTAATACTGCTGTGTATAATGCCACTAAAAATGCGATTAGCAGTATGTCACAGGATCAGGTGATCACAAGCCGTGACGGAGAACTGTCTGATATGGTTATGGAGGCAATAGGAACAAACATGGATCAGTATGGAATTGAGCTTCTTAAATTCGAAACTAAGCAGCTGGATCTGCCGGATGATAATAAGGAAGCTGTGTATGAACGAATGATTTCTGAACGAGATAATATTGCAGCGACTTACAAGGCAGAGGGAAACTCTGAAGCAAAGGTGATTCGAAATAAAACCGACAAAGAAGTAGCAATCCAGATTTCTGATGCTAAAAAACAGGCAGAGATCCTGGGGGCGGAAGGGGAGCAGGAATATATGAAAATTCTTGCGCAGGCTTATGGAGAAGAGGACAGAAGTGAGTTTTATTCATTTGTGAGAAGCCTGGATGCGCTGAAGACATCTATGAAAGGTGAGGACAAAACAGTGATACTGTCTGCAGATTCACCGATCGCTCAGATCTTTGAAGGAAAATAAAAGAAAGTAACAATAATACACTCTAATTTTTCACCAGATAAATGGAAGATAGACATAGAAGATAAGGAATGTTATAATTTTTTTACAAAGAAATCCTGAAGCAGAAAATATAAGCATAATCTGGAAATAATATACAGAGAAAACGGAGGGATAGAAAATGCTGACATGTATCAGATCAAAACGGCAGAGAGATGCAGCGGAGTATGCTTTACGAACTATTCAGTCATCATGCATAAGGCCTTATATTAAGACAATATATCTGTATGGCAGTTGTGCACGGGGAGAAGAGAAATATAGCAGTGATGTTGATCTGTTTCTGGAACTGTCAGAGTCATTCCGCTCCCGGCCGGAACTTAAAAAATATCTTTATCTTCTAAAATCAGAAGTATCCTCTGAGGAATTGGATGATGCAGAAACGGATCTGAAAATTGTAGTTGGCGATGACTGGAAAAGGAACAAAATGCTGTATTATACAAATGTGCGAAAGGAAGGAATTCAGATATGGCCTTGAACAGTTATTTTGATTTTGCAGAAAATGATTTTCAATATTTTAAAGCCTCTTATGATGCGGGGATAGTTGCAAATATGATGGGTGCCATGGCGCAGGGAATATGCGAAAAATATATGAAGCATCTGATCTCAGAATACTATAAACCGGATGATGCTATACAACAGAAAGATTTTGAAAATATTTTGCGTACACATAGTCTGAACAGATTGATGAAATTTCTAAAAGGAAATATGGGAGCAGAGTTTTCAAAAAATACGCAGACACATATGAGAATGATAGATGGTTTCTATTTTTCAACCAGATATCCTGGTGACGATAGCATAGAGATTGATGGTGATGATGTGGAAACCTGTAATGATGCGATAGAATTGTGCAGAAAAGAAGTTTTAGAGTTAGAACGAAAGTTAAAAAAGGATGAGGTATAAACAGAAATTACGTTACGTAACACAGAAAATCTACTATGAATATCGTTGATACTGTATTTGAAATGAAAGACGGCAAGATCTCATGAGCCTGATCTCAGAGAATAGAAAAGAGGCTGTTACACTAATTGCTTATGTAGTGTGACAGCCTTGTGTATTGTGAACTGAGAATTTGTTACTGAAACGTAAGGAATAAATTTCCAAAAGCAGTGTTGATGTGTCGAAAACTATTGATTGACGGAACTGTATGTATTTGTTACACTGAATTTACATATTCAAATTCCAGACCAGCCGGTCATCTATTTCCCTTTATGAAAGCATGTACGAAAGATAAAGATTATCCGATTTATGATATTTGTGCAAATTGGGTATTCAAACATTGTTACCGTATGTTAGAATAGAAGTGAGGTATCTAATGAATAATACGATATTTGATGATGTATTTCGTACAATGATTGAGAAAATGCCATATCTGGCAGTACCTTTGATTAATGAAGTATTCCATACTTCTTATCCGGAGAATGTACCGATTGTGCAGTTGCGCAATGAACATCAGCAGGAAAACGGAGAGATTATCACGGATTCCTGTTTAAAGATTGCTGGTAAATTGTATCATATTGAATGTCAAAGTGTAGACGATACAACTATGGCAATTCGTATGATAGAATATGATTTCTCCATAGCAATTGAAAATGCACAGAAACAGGGACGCAAATACAGGATGGATTTTCCAAAGTCCTGCGTATTATATTTGAGAAGCGGAAAGAATACGCCGGATTTTCTGGAGATAAATCTGGAAAGAGAACTTTCAGGAGCAGATAAGACGGCTTTATACATGAATTTAAATAAACTGATCATAAAAATAGCGGACTATATATGTCAGAATGAAAAGACAGTCCGGAAAGGAATAGGTGAGATTATGGGTGGAAAAGTTCTTGAACTGGAATCTGAAAGGCTCGAACGGCTTCAAAAAGAGGCGGAAGCAGAGGCAAAAGCAATTGGAGAAGCAAGGGGTAGGGCAATTGGAGAAGCAAAGGGCATAGCGATTGGAGAAGCAATCGGCGAAGAACGATTAAGCACTTTACTTAATCGTCTGATTATGGATGGAAGAAGTGCAGAAATACAGTCTGTTGTGACAAATGCAGAGACTCGAAAACGGTTATATAAGGAATATGGAATTTTACCAGAATAAGTATTAAATAAAACGACAGTATTACTTTTTATATATGAGTTAAGGGGTGAAATTTTAGGATAAAATGAAACTTGACGAACGATATGAATGTGGATATAATAGGTTCAGAAATAAAAAAATTGGAATTTTTAACCGGATTTGACCGGCTCTGATATCGCTAAGGAGGAACATGTTATCATGAAAATCGGAAATGATATTTATTATGTAGGTGTAAATGATCATCAGATAGATCTGTTTGAAGGTCAGTATGTAGTGCCAAACGGTATGTCCTATAACTCATATGTGATCATGGATGAAAAGATTGCAGTTATGGATACCGTAGATGCTAATTTCAAAGATGAATGGCTTGAAAATGTAGCCAGAGTCCTGGACGGTGCGAAACCGGATTATCTGGTAGTACAGCATATGGAGCCGGATCATGCCGCAAATATCGAGAACTTCATGAAAGCATATCCTGACACAACTGTAGTTGCAAATACCAAGACCTTCACTATGATGGGAAATTTCTTCAGAAACCTGAATCTGGACGGAAAGAAGCTGGTGGTTGCAAACGGTGACAGCCTGACACTTGGAAAACATGTGCTGACCTTTGTATTTGCACCAATGGTTCACTGGCCGGAGGTTATGGTTACCTATGACAGCACTGATAAGGTTCTGTTTTCAGCAGATGGTTTCGGCAAATTCGGAGCACTTGACGTAGAAGAAGACTGGGACTGCGAAGCATGCCGTTACTATATCGGAATTGTTGGAAAATACGGTGCACAGGTTCAGAAACTTCTGAAAGCTGCCGCAACTCTGGATATCCAGACAATCTGTCCACTCCATGGACCGATCCTTACAGAGAACCTTGGACATTACATTGAGAAATACGATATCTGGTCCTCCTACAAAGTGGAGAGCGAAGGTGTTGTGATCGCCTATACATCTGTATATGGAAACACAAAGAAAGCAGTAGAACTTCTGGCACAGAAACTGGAAGAAAAAGGTTGCCCGAAAGTAACTGTATTTGACCTTGCAAGAGATGACATGGCAAAAGCAGTGGAAGATGCTTTCCGTTACGGCAAACTGGTACTTGCCACAATTACATACAACGGAGATATTTTCCCATTTATGCGTACCTACATTGAGAACCTTACAGAACGCAGCTACCAGAACCGCACTATCGGTCTCATCGAAAACGGAAGCTGGGCACCTGCAGCAGCAAGAATCATGCAGGGAATGTTCGAAAAGAGCAAAAATATCACATGGCTTGAAAATAATGTAAAGATCACTTCTTCCTTAAGCGAAGCAAACGAAGCGGAGATTGAGGCTATGGCAGAGGAACTCTGCAAATAATTGATAATTGTAAACAGCAGGATCGAAAGATTCTGCTGTTTTTCAGAATAAGATAAACCCGGTTACTGAGAACGGAGTGCATAAGTAACGAAACCCGTAAGAGAAAGGCAGGAACAAAACATGACAGTAGCAGAAGTTATAAAGAAAATGGTAGAGTATTCCAAGGGAGATCTTCATGACATCAACCATTTCATGAAAGTATACGCATATGCAAAAACAATCGCGGAAGGCGAAAATCTGTCACCGGAGCAGCAGAAGCTGGTGGAGGTTACTGCGGTTGTCCATGATATTGCCTGCCCTCTCTGCAGAGTAAAATACGGAAATGCCAACGGTAAACATCAGGAGGAAGAAAGTGCGGCACTGATAGAGGAATTTTTCGCAGATTCAGATCTGCCGAAAGAATTTGTAGATCGTGTTTCTTATATTGTAAGTCATCATCATACAATAACCGGAATCGATGGTATTGATTATCAGATCATGATAGAGGCAGATTATCTGGTAAATGCAGATGAGAGTAATTTCTCCGGAAACAATGTGAGAAACATGCTGGAAAAAGTATTCAAAACAGAGACAGGAAAATTCCTGCTCCAGTCTATGTATCAGAAGAGGCTGAATGCTGAAGAATAAAAAGAAAACGTTAAGAAAGATTATGAGTGAAAAAAAACGGCGCAGAAATGTGCCGCTTTTTTTGTAGGAAAACCCAGAGATTATAATTTGGTTGTATTACAATTATATGCGGACGAGAAGTTATAATAACTATAAAAATCCGATACCTGAAAATTTATTTAAAAGATATGAAACTTTTCTCTATAATTCCCCATCTAATAAGTGTAAAACAAAACAACAAAGCTTCATTCGAATGAAACATATTTGTAAAAACATAAGAGCTACTGGACATGAAGTAAACAGTAACACATAAAACTCTAAGCAAGGAGGATCAGCATTTGATACAGTTGGTAAAACACTCCATCTCAGGAGATGCGGATGCATTTCTGGAACTGATGGAAAAGAATTCTCTGGCAATGTACAAGGTGGCGAGGGGAATCCTTGATAATGATGAGGATGCCGCAGATGCCATGCAGGATACCATACTTACCTGCTTTGAAAAAATACATACACTGAAGAATCCGGAATATTTCAAAACCTGGATGATCCGTATTCTGATCAATGAATGCAATAAAATCCACAGACACTACAAAAACTTCAGCAGAGCCGAAGAACTTCCGGAAGTCCCCGGACAGGATATGTCCATTGAGGAATTTGAGTTCAAGGAAATGCTTGGAATGCTGGACGAATCCTACAGGATCATACTGGTTCTGTATTATGTAGAGGGATTTCGGATCGCAGACATTGCTTCTATATTAAATATGAATGAAAACACTGTAAAAACCAGACTGGTCAGAGCCCGTATGCAGCTAAAGCAGGAATATACTTCAGCAGAAGATAATATTCAGAAGAAGAGACTGCAGCAGAAAAAAAAGAAAAACAGAGAATTCACAGGTATAGCAGAAGGTTTGCAGAATATCAGAATGAAAATCTGAGAACAGGATCAGTAACAGCAGGAAACATAACAGTAAGTTCAAGAAAGGAATGAAGTGATCATGGCGAAGAAGTTGGATTTTGATAAAGAAAAGAATAACAGAAATGACAATGCGATAGAGGAAATCATGCAGGCAGAGTTTCCATTGCCAAAGCAGGCAGAAGATGCAAAAAACGAAGCATTTTCCAGAATCAGAGAAATGGCAGCAGCTTCTGGACATACGGAAAATACAGAGAATATAGTGCAAAGATTACAGGAGAAATCAACAGAAAAATCAACAGGAAGTTCCGGAAAGAAATCCACAGGAACAGCAAAATCGCACAAGAAATTCAAAACAGTATACAAAACAGCTTTGGGACTGACTGCAGCTGCAGCTGTATTTTCAACAGTATGTATCACAAATCCGGCATTTGCAGAGAACATCCCTCTGGTTGGAAATGTATTTAAGCAGCTCGGTAATTCCATGGGATTTTATGGCGATTATTCGAAATATGCAAAGCAGTTGACAGATTCTGCAGAAGATGCAGAGTTGGCAGATACTGATGAAAGTCAGGAGGACGGAGGTAATCCTCAAAGTGCTCAGGCTGAGGATCAGAATACAACAGAAAATAACAATGCAGATAAAACGAAAGACAATGAATCATACAGTAAAACAGTAGATGGAACAACTGTCACGCTTTCAGAAGTATACTGTAATGAAATGGCTCTGTACCTGTCCATGACAATCCATACAGAGGATAAATTTCCGGATACATTCATTACACCTGATGGAAAACCCAATATTAAGCTCAGCGAGAATTCTACAGTGAAATATGATTACATGGATGAAAAAAGTAATCTGTTCAATGCTTATCTGGATGGAAAAATGCTGGATGATAACACCTATGCAGGAGTTTTGCGTATTCCTGTAGAAGATATGACAGTGGATGAGGCAGGATGGACAAAATTTTATGAGGTGCGTAACGCATTTTTCAAAGAAAAAGGGATTGATGTAGATTCTGAGGACTTTAGTTTTGATAAGTTAGCCCAGGCACTGGGAATGGATGAATACAGTGATGCGAAGCTTCCTCAGGTGGGAGGTCCGGCAATCAGCGATTATGTCAAAGACATAAAAGTACCTGACAGGTTTACCATGGAGCTGGAACTGAAAGATATTGTGGGCACTCTTCCGGAGAATCAGGATACCACCCCGGATATCCCTCAGGATCTGCGGGATGAATATAATCAGAAAATGGAAGAGCATGGAATCAGCACAGACGATGCAGATTATGAGAGCCTGACAGAAGAGCAGAAGGATCTGGAGCATCAGTTTTTCACTGAGATGTGGAATGAGTATTATGAACGATATCCTGAGGCAAACGAAGGTGATAACAGATATAACTCATGGACACTGAAAGGTGACTGGAAGTTCAACGTAGATGTAGAGAAAAATACTTCCGATACGGTTGAAAAGGATGTAAATGTGGTAGATGAAAATGGAGATGGTGTTCTCTCCATTACGAAAACACCATTTGAGATCACTATGAAAATGCAGGATCCGGAAACAAAATATGTTGCTGTTATGCTGGATGCCAATGGAGATATTCTGCCAGATGGCGGAGTGGCAAACGGTAATGCGGACACCTATGCAATACAGGACAGGGATGTTTCCACAGTATATATCTATCTTTGCGACTACTATGAGTATATGGACGAGCTGAAAGGCTACTACTGGTCCGATGACTACGAAGAAAAAGCAAAGACCAAGACCTTCAAACAGCTCCTGGATGAGCGGGCAGTTGCCGGTACAGAAGTACATTTTGATACAGATAAATAATGATATAAAGCTCCTTTTTGCCTTTGATATCAGATGATAAAGTCCCGTAACTGAAACAGCATCTTCACAATTTTCCACAGGAAGATGCTGTTTTAGTTATTTTGATAAAAAAGGTCAGAAAAACAGTAGAATCTGAGTCAAGTTAATGTTACAATGTAGGCGTCTCAAAAAAAGAGTGCAGAAGGGAGCCAAAACAAAATGGACTACGCAAAAGAATCTTTAAAAATGCATTATGAGTTAAAAGGTAAAATTGAGGTTGTATCAAGAGCCAAAGTAGATTCCAAAGATGCTTTAAGCCTTGCTTACACACCGGGTGTTGCTCAGCCTTGTCTGGAGATCCAGAAGGATGTAAACAAGAGTTATGATCTGACAAGACGCTGGAATACAGTTGCTGTTGTAACAGACGGAACCGCGGTACTTGGACTGGGAGATATCGGACCGGAAGCTGGTATGCCTGTTATGGAAGGTAAATGTGTACTCTTTAAAGAATTTGGCGGTGTAGACGCGATTCCGCTCTGCGTCCGCAGTAAAGATGTTGATGAGATCGTTAAGACAGTAAGCCTCCTGGCCGGATCCTTTGGAGGAATCAACCTTGAGGATATTTCCGCACCGAGATGTTTTGAAATCGAAAAGAAACTGAAAGAATGCTGTGATATTCCGATTTTCCACGATGACCAGCACGGAACAGCAGTTATCACACTTGCAGGTGTTATCAACGCATTGAAACTGGTTGGCAAGAAGCTTGATGAAGTGAAGATCGTTACTTCCGGAGCAGGTGCTGCAGGTATCGCTATCATCAAACTGTTAATGTCCATGGGACTTAAGAATGTAATCATGACAGACAGAAAGGGTGCGATTTACGAAGGCAGAGAAGGATTAAACCCGATCAAAGAAGAGATGGCTAAGATCACAAACTTCAACAAAGAGAAAGGTACTCTTGCAGAAGTGATCAAAGGCGCAGACATCTTCATCGGTGTATCCGCACCTGGAACACTGACACAGGATATGGTCCGCTCAATGGCAAAAGATCCTATCATCTTTGCATGTGCAAACCCGGTACCTGAGATTTTCCCTGACGAAGCAAAAGCAGCAGGCGCAGCAGTGGTGTCCACAGGACGTTCTGATTATCCGAACCAGGTAAATAACGTACTCTGCTTCCCGGGACTTTTCCGTGGTGTACTGGACGCAAGAGCATCAGATGTTAACGATGAAATGAAAGTTGCAGCAGCATATGCAATCGCAGGTCTGGTAAGTGACGAAGAATTAACAGCGGAATATATTCTTCCGGCAGCATTTGACCCACGCGTAAAAGACGCTGTAGCTAAAGCTGTAGCAGAAGCAGCAAGAAAATCAGGCGTAGCAAGAATCTAAGCAAATAGAATAATGAAGCCCTCTGTTTTCATGTGAGCAGCATGCAGACGGAGGGCTTTTTTGTGTTATAGGAAATTACTCCGTAATGTTCCTATAACACAAAAAGGCCCTCCGGGCAGGATCGCACTGCGACGGAGAGGAATTATGTCGCTGAAGCGACCCGTCGCAGGCGGAGAATCCTGCAAGCAGGATTCTTTCTTGTGGATTTTGACTCGTAACTGTGAAGGTACTGAACAGTTACAAAAGGAGAATAACACAATGATTCCAATCGCACATATAGAAAATGATTTTCCGACCAAATTCGGTATTCCCAGGCAGAGTGGCCGTGTAGGGGCACTTAAAGCGAGAATCGTATTCGAACCGGAATATCGCAATGTGGATGCCTGCCGTGGTTTGGAGGAGTTTAGTCATATCTGGCTGATCTGGGAGTTTTCGGAGGCAAAGAGGACAAAGTGGTCACCGACTGTCCGCCCGCCCAGACTTGGGGGAAATGTGAGAAAAGGAGTTTTTGCCACAAGATCTCCCTTTCGTCCCAATTCCATAGGATTATCCTGTGTGAAGCTTGAGAAAGTAGCTCTGGATGAGCCGGACAGCCCTGTACTTTATGTAGAAGGTGCAGATCTGATGAATGGAACACCGATTTTCGATATTAAACCATATATTCCTTATGCGGATTGCCATCCGGAAGCAACAGGAAGTTTTACCGAATATTCCAAAGATCATCATCTGAAGGTAGAATTTCCCAAGGAGCTTCTGGAAAGAATACCCGGGGAAAGCAGAGAGGCTCTGATCGCAGTTCTTGCAGATGATCCCCGTCCTGCTTATCAGAATGATCCGGAACGGTCTTACGGAATGCCTTTTGGAGAGAAGGATATTCATTTTCGGGTGGATGGAGATATCCTTCGTGTTTATAATGTGACAGAATTTGTAAAAAAACAGCAGGAATCTTCGGCAGATTGTGGAAAATAACCATTTTCGGATATTTCTGTAAGAAAGGCTTGCAAAATTGGCGTTTATTCAATACAATATTAAACAGACTTTATGTTGGTAGAGTGACAAAGACTGATGGGAGATCGGTCTGAAAATATTTAGTGACATATGAGGAGCAGGAAAAATGAAGAAAATTGTTAAATTCGGAGGAAGTTCTCTGGCAAATGCAGAACAGTTTCAGAAAGTAGGGGAGATCATCAGAAGTGATGAGAGCAGACGTTATGTGGTTCCGTCCGCTCCCGGAAAGAGATTTGACGGAGATACAAAGGTTACAGATTTACTTTATAAATGTTATAATACTGCAGTTGAAGGGGAAGATTTCATCCCGATCCTGCAGGAGATCAAGGGAAGATATTATGAGATTATCCGCGGACTGAACCTTGATCTTTCTCTGGAAGATGAATTTGCTCAGATCGAAGCTGATTTCAGGGCACAGGCTGGCACAGATTATGCAGCATCCAGAGGAGAATTTCTCAATGGTAAGGTGATGGCAGCATATCTGGGCTATGAATTTGTAGATGCAGCAGATGTGATCCGTTTTGATAAAAACGGAAATCTGGATGCCGAGAAGACAGACAGACTTCTGTCCAAAAAGCTGGCAAAATGTGAGCGTGCCGTTATCCCCGGATTTTATGGCGCTGGTGAAGATGGAAAAGTTAAAACTTTCTCCAGAGGCGGTTCTGATGTGACCGGTTCCCTTGTGGCAAAGGCTATTAAGGCAGACCTCTATGAAAACTGGACAGATGTTTCCGGTTTCCTGGTAACAGACCCACGTATTGTTAAAAATCCGGAAGTGATCGAGAGCATTACCTACAGAGAACTCAGAGAGCTTTCTTATATGGGTGCAACTGTTCTTCATGAAGATGCGATCTTTCCGGTTCGTAAAGAAGGAATTCCGATCAATATCAAAAACACAAACAGACCGGAAGACAAGGGTACTTTTATTGTTGAGAGCACATGCAAGAAACCGAAATTTACAATCACAGGTATTGCAGGTAAGAAGGGATTCTGTTCTATCAATATTGAAAAATCCATGATGAACAGTGAGGTTGGTTTCGGACGTAAGGTACTTCAGGTATTCGAAGATCAGGGAATCAGCTTTGAGCATGTTCCATCAGGAATCGATACAATGACTGTATATGTACATCAGGATGAATTCGAAGAAAAGGAACAGCAGGTAATTGCCGGAATTCATCGTGCAGTACAGCCGGATTTCGTAGAAATGGAATCTGACCTTGCACTGATCGCTGTTGTAGGACGTGGTATGAAATCCACCAGAGGTACAGCAGGAAGAATCTTCTCAGCACTTGCCCATGCAAATGTAAATGTGAAGATGATCGACCAGGGTTCCAGTGAGCTGAATATCATTATCGGTGTGGAGAACAGAGATTTTGAGACTGCAGTAAAGGCAATTTATGATATCTTTGTAATTACTCAGATCTAATTGAGAATTGCAGGAGCTCCTTCACAGTGGAGCAATTTGTGGATATGATGTTTACCAATTATAGGATAAACAAAATAATGGGCCGTCAGAAATCAGCATAGAGATTTCTGGCGGCTTTTTAACCGAATCAAGTAAGTCTCCACCCACTGCTTCAATTGCGAAAAGCAATAAGCAGTGGGTGGGGACTTGCTTGTATCAGGAGGAGTGCAAGCTCCTTCTGATAAACTGCGGAGCAGTTATTCGGTGTAGAGCCGCGTAGCGAAGCGGATTGCGAATATCCGCTTGACAATTCAGGAGTTTTTACATGATGATGAATCTTGTGTTATAATGAACGGACGATGTTGGGTAACTATTTGACAGCTATTGTTGCGTGAGGTGTTTTGATATGGATAAGCCGGTGGTTCGTATTTCCGTCAGAAATCTGGTGGAGTTTATATTAAGAAGCGGGGATCTTGACAACCGGGGAGGATCTTCTGACAGAGAAGCAATGCAGAAGGGCAGCAGACTGCACAGAAAAATACAGGGCAGGATGGGAAGCCATTACAGAGCGGAGGTTTCTCTTAAATATAAAACAGAATATGAAGATGTAGGTATCCAGGTAGAGGGCAGGGCTGACGGAATCTTCACAGAAGATGGACAGTATTGGATCGATGAGATCAAGGGTGTTTATGCAGATGTCAGTCAGTTGGAAAAGCCTGTGGAGGTTCACCGCGCACAGGCAATGTGTTATGCCTGGATCTACGCACAGGAGCAAAAACTGGAGAAGATCGGAGTGCAGATGACATATGGGAATCTGGACACAGAGGAGCTTAAGTTTTTCAGAGAGGAATATACGCTGGAAGAACTCAGGCTGTGGTACCAGAATCTTTTGGACAGGTATCATAAATGGATCGCATACCAGCTTGCATGGAAAAAAGAACGGAATGTGTCCATGAGTGATCTGGAGTTCCCTTTTGAATATCGTGAGGGACAGCGAAAAATCGTATCCGGTGTATATCACACTATATCCACAGAAAGACAGATTTTTGTCCAGGCACCTACAGGAGTAGGAAAGACCATGTCCACGATCTTTCCTGCAGTGAGAGCAGTTGGTGCAGGATTAGGGGAAAATATTTTCTATCTTACAGCAAAGACCATTACCAGGACTGTGGCTGAAGAAGCTTTCTCCATATTAAAGGAGCATGGACTGAAATTTAAAGTGATCACCATTACCGCGAAGGAAAAGCTGTGCTTCTGCGATAAAACAGAATGCAATCCTGAGAACTGCCTGTGGGCGAGAGGACATCTGGACAGAGTGAATGATGCTGTTTTTGAACTGTGGACCACGCAGGACAGCTATGACAGGGATACTCTGCTGGAATATGCGAAGAAATGGCAGGTGTGTCCCTTTGAAATGTGCCTGGATCTGGCAGTCTGGGTGGACGCTGTAATCTGTGATTATAATTATGTATTTGATCCCAATGTTTATCTGAAAAGATTTTTCGGGGAGGGTACTTCCGGAGAATACATTTTTCTGATCGATGAAGCTCACAATCTGGTGGACAGGGGAAGGGAAATGTACAGTGCTCATGTGGATAGAGCGGATGTACTGGAGGCGAAGAGACTGGCCGGGGATTACAGCAAAGGTCTGGTGCGAGCACTGGAAAAAGTGAACAGACAGCTTCGAACTCTGGAAAAGGAGTGTACAGAGTACGAAATCCTGCCAAATCCCGGAGCGGTTTCCCTGGGAATGCTTCAGGTGATGGGGGAGATGGACAAGCTTCTGGAGGAACTTCATGGAAAGGAACTTCCGGAGCAGCTGCTGGAATTTTACTTCTGTGTGAGAGATTTCCTGAACATTGATGAACTTCTGGATGAAAATTATGTGGTTTATACAGAAATGGGAGAAGGGGGAAAGGTGATACTGCGGCTTTTCTGTGTAAATCCTGCAGCAAATATCCATAGATGTCTGGAAAAGGGAAAAAGTGCGGTTTTCTTTTCTGCGACTCTGCTCCCCATGGATTATTACCGTGCACTTTTAAGCACCAGAAAGGATGACTATGGGATTTATGTGACTTCTCCTTTCAGGCAGGAGAACAGGTGCATTCTCACAGGACGGGATGTGAGCAGCAGGTATACCAGAAGAGGATATGAGGAATATCACAGGATCGCATCTTACATTGCCAGAACTGTATGGACAAGAAAAGGAAATTATATGGTATTCTTTCCTTCTTATAAATTTATGGAGGATGTTCTGGATGTGTATGAGAATGAGTTTTCGGCAGAATGGGTTCGTTGTATTTCGCAGACATCGGGAATGAATGAGAGGGAGAAAGAGGAATTTCTGGAGGAATTTTCTGCATCAGAGGGAACACTGGTAGGATTTTGCGTAATGGGCGGGATTTTTTCAGAGGGGATTGACTTGATGGGAGAGAAGCTGATCGGAGCGATCATTATAGGAACTGGTCTTCCTCAGATCGGAACAGAAAGGGAGATCCTCAGGCAGTATTATGATAAAAAGGGTGTGAATGGATTTGATTATGCATATAGATATCCGGGAATGAATAAGGTGCTGCAGTCAGCTGGGCGTGTGATCAGAACCCAGGAGGACACAGGCATCATACTTCTGCTGGACGAGAGATTTGCAGGGAAAGATTACAGGAATCTGTTTCCTGCTGAGTGGTCTGACAGGGGAAACTGTACTTTAAATACTGTGGAAGAACAGCTGGGAAGCTTCTGGAACAGGATAAGAGAAAAGAACTGAACACTGATACTGAGATTCTGGTCTTTGCTGGAAAAAAGATAAAAATCTTGCTATCCTGAATAAAACAATATATACTTTGCTTACTGTGAATGGGATGTGAAAAGAAACCGTAAAAGGAGTTTTGCATGAGAAAAAATAGACAAACAGCGAAATATCATATTAAAAGTTATATCATAGCCGGAAGTCTGGCCGGAGCCATTTCCATGGCACTGGCTTTGGCGGTTCCTGTTATGGCTGCACAGCAGAGCCTTGCATCTGTCACCGGGCAGGCGCAGATTCAGCCCATGGGAGACGGAAGTGGCAAATATATGATGAAGAGTGACGGATTTTACTGTCTGGATGTGAATGGCGCCGGAAGTACCCAGGCGGAGATCCATTATTTTCAGGATTATGAGATAGACGGAACTGTATTTGACGGATATTATTACCATGATACAGATGGGAAATTCAAAGCCTGCAGTCCTCATATGGAGCATCTGAAAGGTGTTGCAGTGTTTGGGGATAAGACAGATGAGGAAGCTGATACACAGAATGCCCAGGAGGCAGAGAAATTTGACGGATATTACTTTGTGAACAATCTGGGGCGTCTGTCAGCAGCACCGCAGGTAAGGTATATTGACAATCTGGCAATAGACGGGATTACTCTGAACGGATATTATTATTTTGATGAAAATGGCAGACTGGTAACCGAGCCAGGTATCCATTCACTTGAGATGGACTGTTATGAAATGAATTTTGACGGAAGCTATTATTTTGGCGGTACAAATGGCGCCCTGCTTCAGGAAAGCACAGTGACGGATGATGGTTTTATTGTGGATGATACGGGAAAGATCGTGAATATGGATGATCTTGGGATGGATAATCTGAAGCCTCAGCTTGAGAAGATGCTGTCCGGATATCAGGGAACCTGGAGTGTTTATGTGAAAGACCTTAATGAAGAAAAGGAAATCCTGATCAATGATACTTCCCTTTATTCTGCAAGTCTGATCAAAGCCTTTGTAATGGCAAAGACATATGAGGACATGGAGCAGGTAAAGGCAGATGAGGCAAAGAAATTAAATACTGCAGATACAAAAACTGTAGATGTAAAATTAAATGACCTGCTGTGGAATATGATCACAGTCAGTGACAATGAATCCTGCAATGAACTGGTGAAGCTTCAGACAGATTCCCTTGATTTCAAAAAAGGTGCGGAGGATATTAACAAATATCTGGAAAAAGAGGGTTATACAGAGACAAGTGTGCAGCACACCCTCCATCCTGTAGCATCCGCACAGGAGAGTCTGGGTGGCAGAAACATGACTTCTGTAAAAGATTGCGGCACTCTGCTTGAAAAAATCTACAAGGGGGAATGTGTCAGCAAAGATGCATCAGAAGAAATGTTAAATCTTCTGTCAAATCAGGAAAACACCTGGAAGATCCCCCAGGGACTTCCGGATGGAATAAAATCTGCCAACAAGACCGGCGAGACAGATCAGGATCAGCACGATATCGCAATTGTCTATGGCGAAAAGACAACTTATATCCTATGTGTGATGTCTGAAAACTGCCCGGAGAGTACGGCGGTGACGAACATACAGAATATTTCAAAGATTGTATATAATTATTTGAACCTGTAGCCGCCAGACCTGCGCGGAATGATTGATTTTTATAGGAAAATCATGTATAATACCAACGAACTATGCCTATAGAAAAAAGTTTAACCGAATCAGGTTGTGAAACAACTATTCAATTATGAGCAGATAGTCAAACGGATGATTTTATCCGCTTGATTCAGGAAAGTCAGGAGGAAGAATTTAAATGCGAGTTGATGCGGACGATTTTGCCCGACCTTGCAGCTGCGGCAGGGAACACCAGATTGCAGTGAAAGAGATTTTGATAGAAGCCGGAGCTGTAGAGAAGCTTGAAGAAGAGATGTCAGAGGGAATGCTCAGAGAGTACATATCCCCGCTGGTCATCTGCGATACCAATACCTATGCAGCAACAGAGGAACTTATGGAGGATATCTATGACAGGTGCCAGGTACTTGTTCTGGATGCAGAGGGACTTCAGGCAGACCGGCATGCAATAAAAATTGTGGAGAACAACATGGAAGAGGACATTGACCTGATCCTTGCAGTAGGAGCAGGCACGATCCATGATATCAGCCGTTATATTGCACATAATTACAAAGTACCTTTCATTTCAGTGCCTACCGCAGCAAGTGGAGATGGATTTGTAACAACAGTAGCAGCAATGACCCTGGATGGAGTAAAGAAGACTGTGCCTTCAGTAGCTCCGATCTGTGTATATGCAGATACAGATATTTTTTCAAAAGCACCACAGCGCCTGACTGCAGCCGGGATTTCAGATCTGATGGCGAAATACATCTGTCTTGCAGACTGGAAGATCGCGAACCTGGTCACCGGAGAGTATTTTTGCCGCGAAACTGTAAAGTTGGAAGAGAAAGCGTTAAAAACTGTGAAATCTTCGATTCAGGATATTACAGAGGGAGAGGAAGATGAATGCGAACAGCTTATGTATGCATTGATTCTTTCCGGACTTGCAATGCAGATGATCGGTAATTCAAGGCCTGCGTCCTGTGCAGAGCACCAGGTCACACATCTGTGGGATATGGAAGTGATCAATGGTCCGCTGGATGCACTCCACGGAGAGAAGGTTTCTGTAGCAGCACTTCTTGTACTGGAAGAATACAAGCGTATCGCTGCAGCCATCACACAGGGAAGATGTCACGCAAAACCCTATGAGAATGAGGACGAGGAGCTTCTGAAAGAAACTTTTGGAAAAAAAGGACTTCTGGAAGAAATAAGAAAAGAAAACGAGCCGGAATTGTTAGAAACTATTTCACCCCAGCATCTGGAAAAATGCCTGAACGGGATAGAGGAGATTATTGATGAGCTTCCCAGTGAACAGACTATGTTCCGTTTGCTGGAGAAAGCCGGATGCGCGAAAACCGTTTATGATATCGGACTCGATGAATCGGCTGTTTTGCCAAGCCTCAGACTTGCTCCTTATACAAGGAGACGGTTAAGCTTATTGAGAATCAGCAAGATGCTGGATATAAGAGGAGAATGATTATGCGTGTTGGAATGGGATATGATGTACACAGACTGACCGAAGACAGAGATCTGATTCTGGGTGGTGTGAAGATAGACTGGGAAAAAGGTCTCCTGGGACATTCAGATGCAGATGTACTGATCCATGCAGTTATGGATGCACTTCTGGGAGCTGCTGCACTGGGCGATATCGGAAAACATTTTCCGGATACAGACCCTGCATATAAAGGAATTTCCAGTATTCTGCTGCTGGAACATGTGACGAAGCTTTTGAGAGAGCACCATTATGAGATCGGAAATATAGATGCAACGATCATTGCACAGAAACCAAAGATGGCACCTCATATTCCACAGATGAGAGCCAATATGGCGAAAGCAATGGGAATCAATGAGTCTCAGCTGAACATTAAGGCCACTACAGAGGAAAAACTGGGATTTACGGGAAGAGAAGAAGGAATTGCATCTCAGGCGATCTGTCTTCTTAATGAAAGAAAAGAGAGTTAATGATAGAGAAAACTGGAGGAATAAAACATGAAACTTTTTAACACACTGACACGTAGAAAAGAAGAATTCGTACCTCTTGAAGAGGGAAAAGTTCGTATGTATGTCTGCGGTCCGACTGTATACAACCTGATCCATATCGGAAATGCACGTCCGATGATCATCTTCGATACCGTACGCCGATATATGGAATACAAAGGATATGAAGTAAACTATGTTTCCAATTTTACAGACGTAGATGACAAGATCATCAAGAAAGCAATCGAAGAGGGCGTAAGCGCACAGGAAATTTCCGAGCGTTATATTGCAGAGTGTAAGAAAGATATGGATGGCATGAATGTAAAACCTGCCACAACCAATCCACAGGCAACACAGGAAATCGACGGAATGATTAGTATGATCCAGACTCTGGTTGATAAAGGATATGCTTATCCTGCAGCAGACGGTACTGTTTATTTCAGAGTTAAGAAGTTCAAAGAATATGGCAAACTTTCTCATAAGAACCTGGATGATCTGCAGTCCGGTTTCCGTTCTCTGCAGGTATCAGGAGAAGACCAGAAAGAAGATCCACTGGATTTCGTTCTCTGGAAACCGAAGAAAGAAGGTGAACCGTCCTGGCCTTCACCATGGTGTGACGGACGTCCGGGATGGCATATTGAGTGTTCCGTTATGGCTAAGAAATATCTTGGCGATGAGATTGATATTCATGCAGGCGGAGAGGATTTGATCTTCCCTCATCATGAGAACGAGATCGCACAGAGCGAATGCTGCAACGACAAAATCTTTGCAAAATACTGGATGCACAATGCATTCTTAAATATTGATAACAGAAAAATGTCCAAGTCTCTTGGAAACTTCCGTACTGTTCGTGAAATCAGTGAACAGTATGACCTGCAGGTACTCCGTTTCTTCATGCTGAATGCCCATTATAGAAGTCCGCTGAATTTCAGCGCAGATCTGATGGAAGCTGCAAAGAATGCATTAGAGCGTATCACAGATGCAGCAGCAAACTTAAAGGACAGAAAAGCAGCAGCACAGACAGACACAGCAACAGATGCAGAGAAAGAACTGCTTGCACAGGCACAGGAATTCGTAAAGAAATTTGAAGAAGCTATGGATGATGATTTCAACACAGCAGATGCACTGGCAGCAATCTTTGAACTGGTTAAATTTGCAAATACAAATGTATCAGAGGCAAGTTCCGCAGAATTTGCAGGAGCACTTCTTGACACAATGGTGAAATTATGCGATGTACTTGGTCTGAAGGCTGTGAAAACAGAAGAAATCCTTGATAAAGAAATCGAAGACCTGATCGCAGAGCGTCAGGAAGCAAGAAAAGCAAAGAATTTCGCAAGAGCAGATGAGATCAGAGATGAGCTTCTGGCTAAGGGAATCATCCTTAAGGATACCCGCGAGGGAGTAAAATGGAAACGAGCTTGAATAATATGAGTGAGATAAACGGGCTTAATGAAGAGAGTTTAAGTAGTTTGAAAGGTTTGCTTAATCAGGTATTTCATTTGGAGGATAAAGACTTACGAACCTATTCTCCGCTGACATTGGCGTATATCGGAGATGGCGTCTATGAACTGGTGATCCGCACGATCCTTGTAAAAAAAGGCAACTGTCCGGTAAACCAGCTTCACAGAAAAGCCAGCAGTCTGGTTAAGGCAGGAACTCAGTCTTCCATGATGGAAGTGATTGAGCCCATGCTTACAGAGGAGGAACACAGCGTTTACAGAAGAGGAAGGAATGCTCATTCTCCTACAATGGCCAAACATGCAACTATGGCAGACTACCGCAGGGCAACAGGGTTTGAAGCTCTGATGGGCTATTTATATTTAAAAGATGATTTCAGCAGGATCATAGAACTGGTCCGTGCAGGGATCGGAGAGGATAAGATATGAGTGAACAGATAGAAGGACGCAATGCGGTTTTGGAAGCCTTTCGTTCCGGCAAATGTGTAGATAAGCTTTTTATCCTGGACGGATGCCAGGACGGACCGGTCCGCACTATTGCCAGAGAGGCAAGAAAAAAAGATACGATTATTAATTATGTGGCAAAAGAACGTCTGGATCAGTTAAGCGAGACAGGCGCACATCAGGGCGTGATCGCTCAGGTGGCAGCCTATGAATATGCAAGTGTAGATGATATTCTTGCGAAGGCAAGGGAAAAAGGAGAAGATCCCTTTATCTTTATCCTGGATAATATTGAGGATCCTCATAATCTTGGTGCGATCATCCGTACAGCAAACCTTGCAGGTGCACATGGGGTGATTATTCCCAAGAGAAGAGCAGTTGGCCTGACTTCCACAGTTGCCAAGACTTCAGCAGGTGCATTAAACTATACACCTGTTGCAAAGGTTACCAATCTGGGACATACCATCGATGAACTGAAAGAACAGGGCATGTGGTTTGTATGTGCAGATATGGGCGGTGAAACCATGTACAATCTTAACCTGACAGGTCCGATCGGCGTAGTGATCGGCAATGAAGGTGAAGGTGTAAGCAGACTGATCCGTGAGAAGTGTGATTTCGTGGCATCTATTCCTATGAAAGGTGACATTGATTCCCTCAATGCATCTGTGGCAGCTGGAGTACTTGGATATGAGATTGTACGTCAGAGACTGCAGAAGAAATAAGTTTATCTCAGACTGCTTGAATTTTTGCAGCAGAAAATTATTCCACAATATTGTTATGCTATAAGAAGCCCTCTGGGCGAATGATAGAGATTTTCAGAAAAACGGAAGGGTTAAATTGATGAAACAGTATGACGGAATTAAAGATGAAGAATTAATTTCCCGTTTCAAAAACGGGGAATCAGAAATCCTCGACTATCTGATGGAAAAATATAAGAACATGGTCCGCAAGAAAGCAAGGACCATGTTCCTGATAGGCGGGGAGAACGATGACCTGATACAGGAAGGCATGATCGGACTGTTTAAGGCAGTCCGCGATTACCAGCCGGACAGGGATGCTGCATTCCAGACCTTTGCCAGTATATGTGTGGACAGACAGATCTACAACGCCATCCAGAGTTCCAACAGGCAGAAGCACCAGCCGCTGAATTCCTATATTTCTCTCAGCGAACAGGATGGGGAAAATGAAGAGCATCTTGGAGATAACTGGGGAGAGAACCCGGAGTCTATTATTATTGACCAGGAGAATGTCCAGGATCTGGAGCAGGAGATAACAGCAACGTTAAGTCCAATGGAGAACCAGGTTCTTGAATATTATCTGGCAGGAAACGGATACGGAGAGATTGCCCGGATCATGGGAAAAACACCCAAGTCCATAGATAACGCATTACAGCGTATCCGAATCAAGATCAGAGAGCAGTTGGAGCAATATCAAAAATAGAAAGATATCTGTATAAAACCCAAAAATAAAAATCAAAAAGTTAAAAATAGGGATTGACAATACAAACAAGTTCTGGTAATATATTTAAATGTGAGCGGTAAATCCGACACAATGCTGATGTGGCTCAGAGGTAGAGCACTTCCTTGGTAAGGAAGGGGTCACGGGTTCAATTCCCGTCATCAGCTTGCTAAGAATGGCTTATTTACTGGGTTTGTGAAGTGCCAGTAAATCAAAGTTACTCAAAAAATTACTCAAGATAATCAGGACATAGGTTCTGATTATTTTTTTGTGCAATTTGCAGTTCCGGGATACTGCAAATTGCAGTTTTTGTACTGAGACTCTTCCTATTCCTGAAATAATGATTTTAGGATGATATACTCGAATAAACCCAGTATTATTTTATAAACTTCTAAGAACTGTTTGTACTTCCGGAATGACAAGAGATATGTTATACTTACAGTGTTGTCCAACCGATACCCGGCAACGGGAGGAGGTGAAGTCTATATGGAGAATCTTGCTATTTCTTTTCTTGTCTCCTTTATGGCAAGCATAGCCGCCTATTATGTTTGCAAATGGTTAGACGGTGACAAGTAGGGCAACACTGGCCTAGCGGTTACTTATCCGCTATAAAAAATAAGAAGAAGCCCCCGGAGCTGGCACTCTGAGGGCTTCATTCTTTTTGTCTACATGGACTTGCTATTTCTTTTCGCCTACTGGCATTATAACATATGCAGATCAGGAAATCAATATGCAAGTGATTCTGAAACATTCTGAAACAAATAAAAAGTTACTGTTCACACACCACTGTCCCGCGAGGTGTTTTGGCATGAATATGCCAAAATCCCGAGACATACAAGCCAAAATTCCATTGCCGCAGGCAATCTGGAATGAATTTTGGCTACGTTACTGTGAACGGAGTGAACAGTAACGTCTGAGAAATATAAGGCCTGTCACTGTTGTGTAAACGGTTGACAGATGGAATTTCCAATGATAATATAAATTCATTCGACATAAAAAATATTCAGTTGTATTTTTTATATATAGATGTGTGAAAAAACAGTATAAAACACGACAACAGGAGGGAAGAAGATGGAGAACGAAACAGTTTCCAAAAATTTTATTGAGAATATCATTGATAAAGATTTAGCAGAGGGTGTTTATGACACCGTGCATACGCGTTTCCCGCCGGAACCGAATGGATATCTTCATATCGGTCATGCGAAATCTATTCTTTTAAACTATGGTCTTGCACAGGAATATAACGGCAAGTTCAACATGCGTTTTGATGATACAAACCCGACCAAAGAAAAGAGTGAGTTTGTAGAATCCATCAAGGCAGATATCAAATGGCTTGGTGCAGACTGGGAAGACAGACTGTTTTTTGCATCTGACTATTTCGGACAGATGTATGAAGCTGCTGTAAAGCTGATCCAGAAAGGCAAAGCCTATGTATGTGACCTGACAGCAGATCAGATCCGTGAATATCGTGGAACTCTTACAGAGCCGGGTAAAGAAAGTCCATACAGAAACAGAAGCGTAGAAGAGAACCTGCAGCTTTTTGAAGAGATGAAAGAAGGCAAATATGCAGACGGAGAGAAAGTGCTTCGTGCCAAGATCGATATGGCATCTCCGAACATGAATATGCGCGACCCGGTTATCTATCGTGTTGCTCATATGACTCACCACAGAACAGGTGATACATGGTGCATCTATCCAATGTATGATTTCGCCCATCCCATCGAGGATGCGATTGAGGGAATCACACATTCCATCTGTACTCTGGAGTTTGAGGATCACAGACCACTGTATGACTGGGTTGTAAAAGAATTGGAATACCCACAGCCACCGAAGCAGATTGAGTTTGCAAAACTGTATCTGACAAATGTAGTTACAGGTAAACGTTATATCAAGAAATTGGTAGAGGAAGGCATTGTAGACGGATGGGATGATCCACGTCTGGTGTCCATCGCAGCTCTGCGCCGCCGTGGATTTACACCGGAATCCATCAAGATGTTCGTAGAACTCTGTGGTGTATCCAAAGCAAACAGCTCTGTTGACTATGCAATGCTTGAATACTGCATCCGTGAGGATCTGAAACTGAAACGTCCCCGTCTGATGGCTGTTCTTGATCCGATCAAGCTTGTGATCGATAATTATCCGGAAGGCGAAGTGGAATATCTGGAAGCTCCGAACAATATGGAGAACGAAGAACTGGGAACCCGTAAAATACCGTTTGGCAGAGAACTCTATATTGAGAGAGAAGACTTCATGGTAGATCCGCCTAAGAAATATAAGAGAATGTTCCCGGGCACAGAGGTTCGTCTTATGAACGCATATTTTGTAACCTGTACAGGATATGAAGCTGATGAAGATGGAACTGTACGTGTTGTACACTGTACTTATGATCCAGCAACAAAGGGTGGCAATGCGCCGGATGGCAGAAAAGTAAAAGGAACCATTCACTGGGTAGAAGCAAGTCAGGCAGGAAAAGCAGAAGTACGTCTCTATGAGAATATCGTAGACGAGGAGAAGGGTGTATACAACAAAGAAGATGGTTCTCTGAATGTAAATCCGAACTCTCTGACAAAAGTTACTGCATATGTAGAACCTGCACTTATGGAAGCAAAAGGCTATGACAGCTTCCAGTTCGTAAGAACAGGATTTTTCTGTGCAGATATCCATGATTCTAAAGAGGGTGCACCGGTATTCAACCGTATAGTGTCTCTGAAGAGCTCATTTAAACTTCCGAAAGCATAATGAGACTGAAATAGTAATATAATCAGAATAAAAAGGGAATGTTGCTTCTACGATTGTATAATCGTGAAGTAACATTCCTTTTTGGTTACGTTACTGTGAACGGTAACGTTTATTCTTCAGATTCAGATGCAGCGTCCATAGTCTCTTCAAAATTCTCGGGTTCATCGGCATCTTCTTCCTCTTCTGCATCTTTAATCTCAACTTCAGCAGCTTTATCGGAAGACTTCTCAGAATCGTCTGTATCAGCAGCTTCTTCAGCTTCTTCGCTTTCGGTGTCATCTGTTGCAGACTGTTCGCCTGTATGTTCCCAGGACTGGAAATCTTCGGCAGGTTCCTGATCTTCCTTAGCAGTTTCCTTTTCATCAGTCAGATCGAAATCATCAAAGTCATCTTCAAAATCAAAATCCTCTTTACAGGATCCTTTTTTGGCAATAAGGGCAGCTACAGCACCGGCAGCAGCTGCTGTAAGGGCACCTATTGCAACATATCCCCAGTATTTATTAATTTTAGCCATGATAATCATAAACTCCTTTCTGATATTCTCCTATTTTTGACAGCGAGTCAGGATAAAAATATCTTTTACTCCTGACACCATTTTATTCAGCTATAGGTTATTGTTATTTTAATACTTTTCAGATAAAAAGGAAAGCGAAATTTTATGGAAAGAGTTAATGAAAGCAGTTGCATACCAAAAAGATACAAGGTATACTATGACAGGAAAGAAGAGGTTATTATGAGAAAAATTATTTTGGCATCTGCTTCACCCAGACGAAAAGAACTGTTGGAACGGGCTGGCGTGGATTTTGAAGTGCTGCCTGCATCAGGTGATGAGAATCGTATCTCAGACAATCCGGGAGAGGCAGTAAAACAGCTGGCTTCGGATAAAGCAGCTTCTGTTATCCGCACTATGAAAGATAGTGCCGACGGAACAATTGTGATCGGATCTGACACAGTGGTAGTGTTTGAGAATGTGATCCTTGGCAAACCTCATGATACAGAGGATGCAGTGAATACATTAAAGAAACTTCAGGCAAATACTCATCAGGTATATACCGGCGTTTCTGTATGGGAAAAGAAAGAAAAAGTCTGGACAGAACATACTTTTTATGAAAGTACAGATGTGACTTTTTATCCGGTTTCAGATGAGGAGATCAGAGAGTATGTTGCTACAGGAGAGCCTATGGATAAGGCTGGAAGCTATGGCATCCAGGGACTTTTCGGAATTTATGTAAAGGGGATCAGCGGAGATTACAATAATGTGGTAGGACTCCCGGTTGCCAGATTATTTTATGAAATGAAGAAATCAGGAATTAACTTAAGAGGATGACAAAAGATGATTAAAGCATGTATATTTGATTTGGATGGAACACTGGCTGATACGCTGGATTCCATGGCTTATGTGACTAATATTATTATGGAAAAATTCGGGTTGAAAACACTTCCGGTGGATAATTTCAGATATTACAGCGGAGAAGGGGCAAATATGCTGATCCGCCGCGCACTTAAGGATGCGGGGGATCCGGAACTTGCGCATTATGATGAGGGACAGAAGCTTTACCGGGAAATGTTTGAAGCAGATCCGATGTATAAAGTAGTTCCCTATAAGGGAATGCCGGAAACCTTAAAGAAATTGAAGGAACATGGAATGAAGCTGGCAGTTTGTTCAAATAAACCTCATCCTGCAGCTGTGAAAGTAATTGCGCAGCTTTTTGACGGGGAATTTGATATGGTAGTTGGTCAGAGCGAAGCAATCCGCAGGAAACCGGCACCTGATGGTCCGCTTATGGTTGCGGAGAAATTTGGTGTAAAACCGGAAGAATGTATGTATGTGGGAGATACAAGTACAGATATGAAGACCGGTAAAGCAGCAGGAATGTATACAGTAGGTGCGCTATGGGGCTTTCGTGACCGAAAAGAACTGAATGAGAATGGAGCAGATCTTGTCGCTGAGAAACCGACAGATCTGGTAAAAATTTGCGAGGAACATGGAAATGATTAAGTTGGTTGCAAGTGATCTGGATGGGACGTTACTTTTACATAAGGCACAGTCTCTGCCTGAAGAAATTTTTTCGCTGATCAGGCAGTTAGAGGAACTGGGGATTATGTTTGTAGCAGCCAGTGGAAGGCAATATCCGAATATGACAAAGCTGTTTGCACCTGTTGCTTCAGAGATTTCCTATATTTCGGAGAATGGTGCACTGGCAGTGGATCATGGAGAGGTACTGTATCAGGATTCTTTTGACAGAAAGCTGGCAGGGGAGATTATTTCTGCAATCCTGGAAAAGAAGGATGCCGAGTTTACCTGTTCTGCAAAGGATTACCACTACCTGATGCCGAAGACAAAGAGATTTCATGACCATATGTTATATGAAGTAAAAAATGAATGCAGATTTGTAAACAGCATGGAAGAGATGACGGCTCCTATCATGAAGCTGGCTGTGTTTGAACCGGCCGGCCTTACAGAAGAATCTGTGAAATACTGGATGGACAGATTTGGAAAAGAATGTGTTGTTGTCACTTCGGGAAATGAGTGGATTGATTTTATTCCTTTTGGAACAAACAAGGCAAAAGGAATCAGAGAATATCAGAAAAGATATCATATTTCGCCGGAAGAATGTATTGCGTTCGGAGACGAATATAATGATATAGAGATGCTTAAAGCGGTAAAATATGGCTTTGCCATGGAGCATTCCAAGGAGGGGGTACGGGCAGCTACGTCCTATATGACAAAACAGGTTGAACCGGTCCTTGAGAAGCTGATCCGGGCAAAGGGAAAGATTGAGGAGGTTATTTAAATTGTTTACAGAAGAATGTATTAATACGTTTCTTGAAAATCAGGAGCAGCTTTTTCCACAGGCGGTAGCAGAATCATATGAAGCAGCGGAAGCATTCCTTGAGGATTGCATGGCGCAGGTTGTGGATTCTATTGAAGAAGTGAGAGAATATCTGGAAGAGTCAGGCGCTGATGTGGAAGGAATGTCAGATGAAGAACTGGAAGATGCAAGTGAAGTATTTGCTCTGCCGGATGGAAAATATCTGATAGTAGAAGGATAAAAACTGTTCGGTCAAATTATGGATATCACGTGATATATCGGAGAAATAACTGTAAAACACAGTTCGGTCCCTGAATATTGGAGAAAATTGAACTCTGATACTCAGGGGCTGAAGTTGTTTTAAGGGAGAAAATACAGATTACATTTCCGGAAAATGTGATGCTATAATGCTTTTATACAGAGAAAAACGATGTTGTGGTCTGTGATGGGAATGAAAAGGGCAGACAGACACAGAAGCATCACAGAACTGTAATTATTCAGTACCTTCAGAGCGGCTGCTGAATAATTACAAATCTTATTATAAATGAAAAGGAGGACTACAGATGGAGAGAAAGAGATTTCTTGCAGTTGTAATGACTGTGATGATGGTTATTTCAATGATTCCATCCATGGTTTTTGCGGCAGCTCCGTCAGGAGAATTGGGCGGTAAGCTTAAGATTAAGGGACTGGCAGCTGTAGGCGTAGTAGTGAGTGCAGATTATGCAAAGGTTACACCGGAAGAGGTTACAGATGAAGATTTCACTTTTTCCTGGTCAAGACAGACAGGGGAGAAGGAGTTAACACAGGTAGGTACTGAGAAGACCTATACGATCACTCAGGATGATCTGGGATGCAGACTGGTGCTTGATCTGACCCCTGTAGATGGAAGCGGACTGACAGGTACTCTTACTGCAAAGACGTTAGAGGTAGCTGCAACTGAAGAAGAGGCGAAAGCAGAGGATACACAGCAGGCAGAAACGGCAGATGGAACAGAGAATGCACAGTTGGAAGAAACAGCAGATAATGCAGAAGGCAGTCAGGATTCTGAAAATCAGGACACAGATAGAACAGAAGATGTACAGCAGGATGCAGGAAATGAACAGGAAGATGGATCTCAGAACACAGAAGGTCAGCCGGAGGAAACAACAGAAGGTACTGATGATTCCCAGATGAAAATTTATACAGAAGATCAGCTGCAGGTGGATGAGAACGGAAATGTGCAGACAGATGGATCAGAGAAAGATCAAAAGACTTACGAAGCGACTGCCACTGTAGAGGACAGCGAAGATCAGATCTGTGATTTTGGAACAGTAAAGAGTGATCTTGAGGATGTGGAAGCACAGTATGTGCAGATTACGAACACCGGAAATGAGAGCTTGAATTTTCAGGAGATCAGTCCGGAACATTTTATGGTTCAGGATATTACAGAACCGCTGAGTGCAGGTGAATCTGTAAGCGTATGGATACAGCCGAGGGAAGGGCTGGAACCGGGTGAATATGATGATATGATCACATACCGGACGGAAGAAGGTATTGAGGTTTCTTTTGAAGCGAAGATTGCAGTTGAAGGTGAGGATGATTCATCAGATGACGAAGATCTGAAGCCTTCGGATGAGCCTTCTGCAGAACCGACAGAGACGCCGGATGACAGCGAGGCTCCATCGGCAGGTGACAATGCAGATGCATCTCTTGAGGCACAGTCTCTTGATGTAAATACAGGAAGTCTTAATTTCAGCGATATCGAAGAAAATTATACACAGGCCAATGAGACACTGTCCGTAACCGTAACAAATACAGGGGATGGAACTGTCACTTTAAAGATACCGAAATCAGATTATTTTGAGGTGATGAACGAAGATGGAAGTGAAGCTGTATCAGGAATACAGATTGCAAAAGGTGATTCTCTTATGTTCATGGTACAGCCAAAAACCGGTCTGACGAAGGGGGATTACAGTGATACCCTGATATTTGAAAGTGAAGAGGATTCGGAAGTAGCAGTGCAGGTAACTGCGGAAGTATCTGTAAAAGAGGCAGAACAGGAACAGATCACAGCAGTTAAGGCAGATCCGGAATCTTTCAGTTATGATGATCTGAAGGAAGGTTATGATACTCCTGAAGCGACGACCATTATACTTACCAATACAGGAAATACAACTGTTTCGCTGATGCAGCCATATGCAGAGTATTTTGATATTGGGGAACTTTCGGCATCAGTGCTGGAGCCGGGAGATTCTGCTGCATTTACAGCAGTACCGGTGACCGGTCTGAAAGTCGGCAATTATCTGGATAGTATTCAGATAGCCCAGACCAGTTCGGAAGGACAGGAAGATGTATTAACAACGATCAAAGCTTCTGCGACTGTTTCGGAAGTGAAAAAGATTTATAAATTATCCGTAACACCGGAAGAACTGAATTTTGGAAAAGCAAAAGAAGGATATAGTGAGGCACCGGAAGCGCAGAAAGTTACAGTGACGAATAAGGGGAATACAAATGTAACTTTAAATGCACCGTCAGGTAAAAACTTTAAAATCGGGAAACTTTCAGCCACAGAGCTTGCACCGGGGGAGAGCTGTACATTTAAAATCCGCCCGAAGGAGGGTTTAAAGGCCGGCTCCTATACAGAGTCAGTTGTGATTGATAATGAACAGCAGATCAGTGCAGAAGTGAAAGTTCAGTTTACGGTTAAAGCTGCCCGCAAGGCGAAAATTGCAGATCCGGCAGATAATAAGATTACAGGAATCAGTTCAGATGGATACACAACACAGTCAAAGATTACATTTACAGCAGTCGGAGCGGGTATGGACAATGAAAGTCCGGGAAAGGGAGATGTCCGCTATGTACCGTATAACTGGAAAGTGATCAATACAAATAGCTGGAGCAGTGCACCTTATACTGCTGCATTTGGAATTACGAAGGCCGGAACCTACACATTGACAGTTACATTTGACCGTCAGAAGTATAATGGAAGTGAATGGGAGAATACAGGGGAGCAGGATACTAAACAGGTGAATTTCAGTATTACACAGGCGCAGACTGTAACCGCAACTCCGACTCCGCAGCCGAATGGAGCAACTGCGAAATCAGCGGTAAAGACAGGAGATACGACTAATATCACACCGTTTGTGATTATTCTGGCGATTGCAGCAGGATGTATTGTGGGAGTTGTGGTATACAAAAGACGAAAGAAATAAGAGTTATCTGAAGAAAAAATACAGGGGAATATGTAAAATATAAAATTATTAGCACTCATTTTTGGTGAGTGCTAATTTTTTCTTGACTTTTGGAATAAATGGTATTACTATATCTTTCAGAGAAGCAACTTACAGGAGTCAAAAGCTATTTCAAAGGATAAACAGGAGAGGATAGTTTTGGCTCCGGAGGCAGAGCAGATAAGAATGCAGTATATTGACAGATAAAGTTGCGGCAAATGATTAAAAACAAAAAGGAGTGTGGACAGCATGGCTGTAAAACATGGAAATTTATCAATTAACAGTGAAAATATTTTCCCAATCATCAAGAAATGGTTATATTCCGATCATGATATTTTTGTAAGAGAGCTGGTCTCCAATGGATGCGATGCGATCACTAAACTGAAAAAACTGGAAGTAATGGGAGAATATACTTTTCCGGAAGGATACAAACCGGAGATTCAGGTAATTGTTAATCCTGATGAGAAAACTCTGAAATTCATCGATAATGGTATTGGCATGACTGCTGATGAAGTAGAGAAATACATTACCCAGATTGCTTTTTCAGGTGCAACTCAGTTTCTTGAGAAATATAAAGACAAAACTACAGATGATCAGATGATCGGTCATTTTGGACTTGGATTTTATTCTGCATTTATGGTAGCGGATGAAGTGCATATTGATACACTTTCCTATACAGAAGGTGCACAGCCTGTACACTGGTCCTGCGATGGCGGAACAGAATATGATATTCAGGAAGGTAACAAGAATACGATTGGTACAGAAATCACCCTGTTCCTGAATGAAGACTGCCTGGAATTTGCAAATGAATACCGTATGCGTGAGATTCTTGAGAAATACTGTTCCTTCATGCCGGTTCATATTTACCTTTCCAAAGCAAATGCACCTCAGGAATATGAGACAATTGATGAATCTGAGTTAAGAGACGATGATGTGGTTGTTGAACATATTCATGAGGAAGCAAAGACAGAAGAAAAAGAAAATGATAAAGGTGAAAAGGAAATTGTTGAAATTTCTCCTGCAAAGGATAAAGTAAAGATCAATAAACGTCCGGTTTCTATCAGTGATATTAATCCGCTCTGGATGAAGCATCCAAATGAATGTACAGATGATGAATACAAGGAATTTTACCGCAAGGTATTTATGGATTATAAGGAACCGTTATTCTGGATACATCTGAATATGGATTATCCGTTTAATTTAAAAGGTATCCTGTACTTCCCGAAGATCAATACAGAGTATGATTCCATTGAAGGAACGATCAAACTTTATAACAATCAGGTATTTATCGCAGATAATATCAAGGAAGTAATTCCTGAATTCCTGCTTCTTCTGAAAGGTGTGATCGATTGTCCGGATCTTCCATTGAACGTGTCACGAAGTGCATTGCAGAATGACGGATTTGTACAGAAGATTTCTGAATACATTTCCAAAAAAGTGGCAGATAAGCTTACCGGAATGTGCAAGACTGACAGAGAATCTTATGAGAAATACTGGGATGATATCAGCCCGTTTATTAAATATGGCTGTATTAAAGATGCTAAGTTTGCAGAGAAAATGGGAGATTATGTACTCTTTAAGAATCTTGATGGCAAATATCTCACATTAAAGGACTGCATTGAAGAGAATAAAAAAGAAACAGAAGAAACTGAGGCTCAGACAGAAGAAAAGAAAGAAGATGCAGCAGAGTCTGAAAACAAAGACAATGCGGAAGCGAAAGAACCTGAGAAGACAGTAATTTTCTATGTAACTGATGAAGTTCAGCAGAGTCAGTATATCAATATGTTTAAGGAAGCAGGAAAAGATGCCGTTATCCTGAAGCATAATATTGACAGTGCATTTATTTCCAGTCTTGAGCAGAAACATCAGGAAGTACAGTTTAAGCGTATTGATGCTGATCTGACCGAAGAAATGAAGGGTGAGGGTACTGCCGATGAAGCAACTGTCAAAGCACTGACAGAACTTTTCCGCAAGAGCCTTAATAAAGATAAACTGGAAGTACATGTTGAGAATCTGAAAAATGAAAATGTATCAGCAATGATGACTCTTTCCGAAGAGAGCCGCCGTATGCAGGATATGATGAAGATGTATAATATGTATGGAATGGATCCGAATATGTTTGGCGGACAGGAAACACTGGTTCTGAATGCGAATCATCCATTGGTTAAATATCTGGCAGAGAATCAGGAATCTGACAAGGCTCCGCTTATCTGTGAACAGTTGTATGACCTTGCGATGATGAGCCATAAACAGCTTTCACCGGACGAAATGACCAGATTTGTTCAGAGAAGCAATGAAATTTTGCTGATGGTTGCAAAATAAGATAGAAAGCAGGCAATTTGCCGGCAGATCAATGAGAGGACAGATACGCCTGTCAGAATAGCAGAATATCAAATAAGGAGCGGAGAATAACTTCTGCTCCTTATTTTTGTGGAAAACAATTACATTGGTATTGACAAATGTCTTATGAATTCCTATTATTAAGTTGCCGATATTTTAATGAATATGCCGAATCCGCAGAAAATATAACGGGTTACAGAGAATAGTGACTGCAATGGTGCTTCCGGGCAGCCAATATCGTGACTTTCATTTACTTATAGAGAAATGTGTGTAAATAAATGAGATATCCAAATCTGTAAAAACACAGATTATGGAAGTTACAGGAGGAACGATGTATGAGTGCAGTTTATGGAGTTATTAGAAAATTGGGTGCAACATCAAAGTATAAAGGATATTATTATGTTGTGGATGCAGTAGAAATGGCACAGAAAATTTATGAGCGACCGGTAAAAGTCACCAAAGATATTTATCCGGTCATTGCAAGAAAATATAAATCAACGCCGTCTAATGTAGAACACAACATAAGAACACTGGTAAACTTATGTTGGATGAATCATAAGGATACACTGGAAGAAATGGCAGGGTGTACAATGGCAGATAAACCGACGAACAGTGAGTTTATAGATATTCTGGTCTATTATCTGCGTTATTCGGATAAAGACTGATAACAGAATCTACTCATAATTTCTCACAGGGAATGTGATGACTGGAGAGAAAAACAGTCATGGAATCATCCCAGAGATGTTCCAGACGTTTATCCGGACTGAATGAAGTATAAGAAACACCTGTTGTACATAAAAGGGACTGGTTCTTGTACCGGATATTCAGATAAAAGCTTTGCACAGGAATATCTGCAATATGCTGTTCATTTTTTAACAACGACTGTGTCTGATCATGAGAAAGTTCAAATACAATCCTGAAATTCAAAGGTGTGCGTCTGCCGCGTATGATAGAAAAACAATAAGGTTTTACATCATGCCAGAGGGAATATTCTGTGGAATTCTCCTCAAAAGCAGCCTTTGTGTCAGTATCAAAGAAATCGTAATGAAGTTTTCCGTTTATGGTAAAAGTGTTGAAGGTTGTCACAGATGCCTCGACAAGAGAAAAACGGTCAAATACCTCACCGATCAGGAGTTTATTCATAAAATCTTTTACATCAGTAATTTTTAAAGCAAGCATACAACACCTCTCTGATAACATGATTTACAGCTGTTCAGAATTAAAAAAAGACTTCTGGATTGCTGCATATTTCTGAACATATTTTGTGGATCAGGCAGCGCTTCCTGCACTTTGCGGGAAGCGTCTTTTTATTATAAAGCACTTTTGAAAAAAAGAACAGTGTTTTTATTAAAAAGTCTTTTCAAACGTAAAGCGGTGTGATAAGATATATCTGGTATTGAATACTACATATAATGGAAAAGAGGACGATATAATTGAGATATAAGATTATCATAGATAGTTGTGGAGAACTTTTGGACGAATGGAAGAAAGATGAATGTTTTGAATCCATTCCACTGACTCTGATGGTAGGAGCTGAACAGATCATAGATGATGAAACATTTGATCAGGCAGATTTTATTGATAAAGTGGCAGCCTGCCCGGAATGTCCGAAATCAGCCTGCCCGTCACCTGAGAGATATATGAGAGCATATGACTGCGAGGCTGAGCATATTTATGCAGTGACTTTGTCTTCTGAGCTGAGTGGTTCCTATAACAGTGCGTTACTTGGCAGAGATCTTATTATGGAAGATCATCCGGATAAAAAAATACATGTGTTCAATTCGCGTTCCGCATCCATCGGGGAAAGCCTGATCGGAATGAAGATACAGGAATGTGAAGAAGCAGGGATGAGTTTTGAAGAAGTTGTTTCAACTGTGGAACATTATATTGAAGGGCAGCATACTTTTTTTGTACTTGAGAATCTTGATACTTTGAGAAAGAACGGCCGTCTCAGCAAAGTAAAAGCGTTAGTGGCCAGTGCATTGAAAATCAAACCGGTCATGGGTTCTACGGATGATGGAAATATCTGCCAGCTGGATCAGGCAAGAGGCATGAATCGTGCTCTGATCAAGCTTGTAGAGCAGGTAATCGAGAAAACCCCGGACAGTGCGGAGAAGGTTCTTGCCATCAGTCACTGCAATTGTCCGGCAAGAGCACAGGTGCTCAAAGAGGCCTTTGAAGAGAGAATGAAACTTGCAAAGATCGTAGTCCTTGATACAGCGGGTGTAAGTTCTATGTATGCAAATGACGGCGGAGTGATCGTTGCAGTATAAACTAATTGTTTTCTTTTGCAGTAAAGTGTGCTATAATCAGAAAATACGAAATATTGATGCAAAGGAGATCTATCATGAGCCAGAAGAAAGTCGATGCTTATAAGGCCAGAAAAGGACTGCATAACAAAGCAGACAGAAAAGAAAAAGTACTTTTTGGACTGGAAATGTTTGCCTGGGCATTCATTTGTGTTGTGATTGTTGCATGGATTGGTTATTCTGCATATGTAAAAGTGACAGGAGCCAAAGAGAATGTGGTTCAGAATACAGTAATGGATACTACTGCACTTGACAATTACATTTCGAATCTGTCAACAGATGCATCCGATGGTACAGACAGCACTGATGCAGATACAGCGGAGGAAGAAGATACAACAGCTTCCACTGATACAGACAGTGAAGATGCTGATGCAGCAGACACAACCGCAGATGATTCTGAAACGGAAACCGCAGATAAATCTGAAGAAGCAGATGATACAAATGTAGCAGACGATAAAGCTGCAGAAACAGCAGATTCAACAACGGATGCAGACAGCGCAGATGCTAAATAGAAATTGAATCTCTGATGGATTCACAGAAGAAAAGCAATAAAAAATCCCCGGAAGATCCGGGGATTTTTTTGAGGTTTAATCCGTATAGAAAAGTGCGGAATTCAATCCTCTCGCGTTAACAAAAATTATAAATTATAATTTTGTAACGTTTGCAGCCTGCATACCACGAGCGCCTTCTGTTAAGTCGTATGTTACAGCCTGTCCTTCTTCAAGGGATTTGAATCCTTCACCATTGATAGCGGAGAAATGTACAAATACGTCTGCACCGTCTTCACCAGTGATAAATCCGTAACCTTTTTCTGCGTTGAACCATTTTACAGTTCCCTTGTTCATGTTGTTACCTCCATAAAAAATAAAAAAATTATATAGTTTCTGGCAAATAAAAAAATCACCAGATTTTACAGATTATATACTGTTATATAATCTCTAAAAACCAGTGACTATACATTAAATAATCCAGATATGAACTGATTATATCTCCCGCATTTTGAATTGTCAAGCAAAAAAGACTGCACATCAGTAAAAAAAGGCTTTATAAAAGAAGAAGTTTCGTGTATTATGTATATCAGAAAGTTATTGTCAAACGACAACGAAGGGAGAGAATTGCATGGGTATTCTGATTCAGGGAGGACGTATCGTAGATGCGGCTACTGACACTGATAAAAAAGGCGATATTTATCTGGAAGATGGCGTGATCACCGAGATCGGTGAGAAGCTTAAAATAAAAGATAAAAGCGACAGAGTAATAGATGCGAAGGGATGTCTGGTAATGCCGGGACTGATCGATCTTCACGTTCATTTCAGAGATCCGGGACAGACACAGAAAGAGGATATAGAGACAGGTTCCCGGGCTGCTGCAAGAGGTGGTGTGACAACGGTTGTTGCAATGCCGAATACAACACCGGTAATTGACAGTCCGGATCGTGTAAATTATGTGCATAATAAGGCAAAACAGCTTGCCGGCATTCATGTGCTCCAGGCAGGTGCCATTACGCAGGGGGAGAAGGGACAGGAACTTTCTGATATCGAAGGAATGGTAAAAGCGGGAATCCCGGCATTATCTGAAGACGGCAAATCTGTTATGAATACCAGACTTTGCAAAGAAGCTATGGAAGTGGCAGAGAAATTCAATGTTCCGATCTTTGCTCACTGTGAGGATATTGATCTGCGCGGTGATGGATGTATGAATGAGGATGAGAATGCGCGGAGACTTGGTCTGCCAGGTATCTGCAATGCAGTTGAGGATGTGATCGCAGCGAGAGATATTCTTCTTGCCAGAGAGACAGGGGCAAGACTGCATCTGTGCCATTGTTCCACAGAAGGTGTTGCGAAGATGATGGAGATTGTGAAGGAAGAGGGATTGGACAATATCACAGCAGAGGTTTGCCCGCATCATTTTATCCTCACTTCCGATGATATTAAATGTGATGATCCAAACTATAAGATGAACCCACCTCTTCGTACGAAGAAAGATGTAGATGCACTGATCCGAGGACTGAAGGATGGTTCCTTTAAAGTGATCAGTACAGATCATGCACCTCATGCAGTGCCGGAGAAGACAGGCTCTATCCGGAATGCGGCTTTTGGCATTGTGGGAATTGAGACAAGCTTTGCATTGTCTTATACTGCACTTGTAGAAACCGGAATTCTTACAATCTCACAGCTTATTGAGAAAATGAGCTGGAACCCGGCACAGATTCTGGGAAGTGACAGAGGTACACTTCAGAAGGGACATCCGGCAGACATTGTCATTGCAGACATTGATCACGAATATAAAATAGATAAAAATGAATTTGCTTCCAAAGGACGCAACACACCATTTGACGGATGGAAAGTAAAGGGAAAAATTCTCTATACAATCTGTGATGGAAAAGTTGTATACCAGAATGCATAAAAATACCATATCAATATTCAGGAGGAAAGACTCATGATCAACAAACTTATTGAAAACATTAAAAAAACAAACGCTCCTATCGTAGTAGGACTGGATCCGATGCTCAACTATATCCCGCAGCATATTCAGAAGAAAGCTTTTTCTGAACTGGGGGAAACATTAGAGGGAGCAGCAGAAGCTATCTGGCAGTATAATAAAGGAATCGTTGATGCGATCAGCGATCTGATCCCTGCAGTGAAACCACAGATCGCAATGTATGAGCAGTTTGGTATTCCGGGCTTAATGGCATATAAGAACACCATTGATTATTGCAAAGAAAAAGGTCTGGTAGTTATTGGAGATATCAAACGAGGTGACATTGGTTCCACATCTGCTGCATATGCAGTCGGACATCTGGGTAAAGTTCAGGTGGGAAGTAACAGGATCGCAGGTTTTGACGAAGATTTTGCGACAATCAATCCATATATGGGATCTGACAGTGTCAACCCGTTTATCGATGTATGTAAAGAAGAGAACAAAGGGCTTTTTGTACTTGTAAAAACATCCAATCCGTCCAGCGGAGAGTTTCAGGACAGAATCATTGACGGACGTCCGCTTTATGAGTGGGTTGGAGAGAAGGTTGCCCAGTGGGGAGAATCACATATGGGAAATGAATACAGCTATGTAGGTGCTGTAGTAGGTGCAACCTATCCGGAAATGGGAAAAACTCTCCGTAAGATCATGCCGAAAACCTTCATCCTGGTACCGGGATATGGTGCACAGGGCGGAAAAGGCGCCGATCTTGTTCATTTCTTTAATGAAGACGGACTTGGTGCGATCGTCAACTCTTCCAGAGGAATCATTGCAGCTTACAAACAGGAAAAATATGCTTCCTTTGGTGAATTAAATTATGCAGATGCATCCCGCCAGGCGGTAAAAGATATGATCGAAGACATCAGTACTGCTTTAAACAATCGCTAGGAGGCATGAAATGAGCGAAAAGACAAGAGAAATCTGCACTGTTGTAAGTCAGGAGAGCATTGGTGCAGGCATTTACAGTATGTGGATCCAGACTGACAGAATCGCAGCAGATGCGAAACCGGGACAGTTTGTATCTCTTTATACAAATGATAAATCCAAAATTCTTCCCAGACCGATCAGTCTTTGTGAGATTGACAAAGAAAATGGTCGTCTTCATCTGGTTTACAGAGTGACCGGACAGGGAACCGGAACCGATGAATTTTCACAGATGAAAGCCGGAGATACCATTCCGGTACTGGGACCTCTGGGAAATGGTTTTCCTGTAGAGAAGGCTGAGGGGAAAAAAGTTTTCCTTATGGGTGGTGGAATCGGTGTTCCTCCGATCCTGGAACTTGCAAAGCAGATGAAATGTGAGAAAAAACAGATCATTGCAGGATACAGGGACTGTCATACGTTCCTCAGAGAGGAATTTGAGGCGGCGGGAACACTTTATATTGCTACAGAGGATGGCAGTGTGGGAACAAAAGGCAATGTTATGGATGCTATCAGAGAGAATGCTCTGGAAGCGGACGTGATCTATGCCTGCGGACCAACTCCGATGCTTCGTGCAATCAAGAAATATGCCGAAGAAAATGGGATTGAATGTTATATTTCCCTGGAGGAACGTATGGCATGCGGAATCGGTGCCTGCCTTGCCTGTGTGTGCAAATCCAGAGAAAAAGATGCACATAGCAATGTGAATAATAAGAGAATCTGCAAGGATGGCCCGGTATTTCTTTCTACGGAGGTGGAAATCTGATGGATATGAGTGTAAATATTGCCGGCGTAGAGTGGAAAAATCCGGTAACAGTGGCATCCGGAACCTTTGGTTCAGGAGCAGAATTTGCTGATTATGTAGATATTAATAAGCTGGGAGCAGTGACAACCAAGGGCGTAGCCAATGTCCCGTGGGCCGGAAATCCGACTCCGCGTGTGGCTGAAGTTTACGGAGGCATGATGAATGCGATTGGTCTGCAGAATCCTGGTATCGATCTTTTCTGTGAGAGGGATATTCCTTTTTTGAAACAGTATGATACAAAGATCATTGTAAATGTATGCGGTCATGCGCCGGAAGAATATCTGGCAGTGGTGGAACGTTTGGCAGATCAGCCAATTGATATGATGGAGATTAATATTTCCTGCCCGAATGTAAACGCAGGATTCCTTGCATTTGGTCAGGATGCACATCATGTAGAGGAACTTACCGCTCAGATCAAAAAGATTGCAAAACAGCCTGTGATCATGAAGTTAACACCGAATGTCACAGATATCACAGAGATTGCAAAAGGTGCACAAGCAGGCGGTGCAGATGCGGTATCCCTGATCAATACACTGACAGGAATGAAGATTGATATCAACAGGAAGACTTTTGCGCTTGCAAATAAAACCGGTGGTGTTTCAGGACCAATCGTGAAACCGATTGCTGTCCGCATGGTTTATCAGGTCGCACAGGCTGTTAATATCCCGATCATCGGAATGGGCGGAATTTCCTGCGCAGAGGATGCCATTGAGTTTATTCTTGCAGGAGCCAGTGCGGTATCTGTGGGTACAGCAAATTTCCACAATCCGGCAGTGACACTGGAAGTGATCGATGGAATTGAAGCGTACATGAAGAAGAATGGATTCAATTCCGTAAAAGAGATGGTTGGTATTGTAAAATAAAACAGATACAGGAGGCATAACATAAGATGGAACAGTATAAACAGGAATTTATTGAATTTATGGTAGACAGTGAAGTTCTGAAATTCGGAGAATTTACCCTTAAAAGCGGAAGAAAGTCCCCGTTTTTTATGAATGCAGGCGGATATGTGACAGGTTCTCAGTTAAAGAAACTGGGTGAGTACTACGCACATGCCATTCATGATAAATATGGCGATGATTTCGATGTGCTTTTCGGACCTGCATATAAGGGAATCCCGTTAAGTGTTGTAACTGCAATTGCATTCAGCGAATTATATGGAAAAGAAATCCGCTACTGTTCAGACCGTAAGGAAGAAAAAGACCATGGTGCAGATAAGGGAAGCTTCCTCGGAAGTAAATTAAAAGACGGCGATCGTGTAGTGATGATCGAAGATGTAACAACATCCGGTAAATCCATGGAAGAGACAGTACCGAAGGTAAAAGGTGCGGCTGATGTGGAAATCGTCGGTCTTATGGTTTCTCTGGACCGCATGGAAGTCGGAAAAGGCGGCGTGAAGTGTGCCCTTGACGAAGTCCATGACCTTTATGGGTTTGAAACAAATGCGATTGTTACAATGAAAGAGGTCATTGAACATCTTTATAATAAAGAATATAAAGGAAAAGTAATCATTGATGATACATTGAAAGCCGCAATCGACGCATATTATGAGCAGTACGGTGCAAAATAAGCAAATACAGGTAACAGCGATTTATAAATAAGATATCATGATCTGCGAAAGCAGATCATGATACTGATGAGGACGATTATGAACGAAAAAATTTATAAAACCATGTCTTCCACAGGAGCCTGCAGTCTGACAGTCGGGATCATTGTACTGGCAACGGGAATCGTAACAGGGATCATGATGATCGTAAACGGTGCAAGACTGCTGAAAAAGAAATCAGAGATATTGATATAAAAGGCTTCAGAAACAGGAGAAAACATTGAAAAAAGAAACGAAGCATATCATACGGACACTGGGAACCATTTTGTTTATCCTGTATGTTCTGGCACTGATTTATTTTCTGTTCTTTTCAGAAGAATACGGAAGAGCAGCAATGGAAGAAAGACAGTACAGATATAATCTGATACCGTTTGTTGAGATAAGGCGTTTCTGGGTATACAGGAAACAGCTTGGACTTATGGCGGTAGTTACAAATCTTTTTGGAAATGTAATTGGTTTTCTTCCATTTGGATTTATACTGCCGGTTATTCTGGACAAAATGAGAAGCGGATGGCTGATCGTACTGGCAGGATTTGGGCTTAGTGTTACGGTAGAGGTCATCCAGCTTATTACAAAGGTTGGGTGCTTTGACGTAGATGATATGATATTGAATACAGCAGGGGCGGCTCTTGGATATCTGCTTTTTGTTATCTGCGATCACCTGAGGAGAAAAATTTATGGCAAAAAGATATAGATATGCGTTTGCAAAGAAAAGAGAGGCACAGCAGGGAAAACTGTCAGCAGTGCTGGCGGCTGTTTCACTGGTTTTATTTGTGACTGCAGTTTTGCTGGCATTTTTTTTGCAGGGACAATACGGATATATTGTAGGCGGGATCAGTCTTTGCGCAATGCTTCTGTCTGTATATGGATTTGCGATGGGACTGAAAAGCTTTTCAGAAGAAAACCGGACACACAAAGCAGGTATGATCGGCTCTATTGCAAACGGAATCATAATGATCGGATGGCTGGGAATCTTTCTGATGGGAATTTCCGGCTGATTAACAGGGAAGTCTGATAGAAAAAGGAGAAATATAGTTTGGACGAATGGGTTATGGAACGGTATGAACTGGCGAAAGAAAGAATCGCTCAGATACCGGACGAGAAAATGGTAGAAGAACCGTACTGCGATTTTTTTACAAAAGAAGCAATGTTTTTACAGCAGGTGATTCATGTGATGGACCATGGAATTGCGGGGAAAAATCTTGAAGAACTTCAGGAACAGAATCATGAATTATATCAGGATATTCTGCCCGAAAATTATGAAAATTCTTATGGAAATCCTGCATATGCACAGAAAATGCTGGGAGAATACGGAAAAGTATTTACCTTTCTTTATACAGAACTTCATGGCACGATTGCTTATGCGTTTGAAAAAAAAGCATGGGATCTTACGGTTGTACTTGAATTGTTTCTGGAAATCTATTCTGCATTTACGCAGGAAGAAATTCCTGCTGAGAAACAGGTGAAAGAAATTCTCGTTTCCTATGTGAATGACTACTGCCAGGATATGGTGGAAAATCGGATCAGAGAGGCGATTGATCCTGAGAATAATTTTGTGGTTGAAATGATCATGGATTCTGATCTGAGCGATCTGAGTTATCTGTATCAGTCCGGCGAATATGTATCGGAAAATGAACTGAAAACAGCAGAATTTATGAATTCACTTTCCCAGAGGGAAATTGATGAGATGGCACGTACTTATACAGAAGGCTATCGGATGGGATTTATCACAGGAAGAAAAGATATTACAAAGAAGAAAACGGTTAATATACGTTATCATCTTGGCTTTGAGCGTATGGTAAAAGCGGCTGTTCTTCAGTTCCGGGAGATGGGGCTGCAGACGGTTATTTACCGCCATGCACTTCATGCGGTGAACAGACGGAATCAGTTCAGAAATGGATTTACAGGAGGAATTGCAAATCCGCAGTTTGATTATGACCACAGACAGGACAGTGCGCTGTTTCTGGATCCGGATTTTGTAAAGCGTAAACTTCGTGCCATGCAGACTTCTTATGATGAATATGCAGATCTGGCAGATGTACATGGCGGACCGGCTGTGATCGAGACATTTGGAGAGAAACCGTTTTCACCGGTAAGTAAACCGGAAAGCTGGGCGTTTACAGAAGCACAGCAGAAGCTTCAGCTGGAACTGGACAATGAATCCGGTCAGATCACAAATCGTTATATCAAAGGTGAGGAAAGAAGTTTTACGATCATTGCTTATCCGATACCTGAGATCGGGGAGGATTTTCCGGAAATTTTCCGCGAGATCGTAAAGATCAATACATTGGATTATAAGAAATATCAGAAGATCCAGCAGACGATCATAGATACTCTTGATACCTGTGAATGGGTGGAAATCAAGGGAAAGGGAGAGAATGAGACAGATCTGCTCATTCATCTTCATACATTAACAGATGCGAAAACACAGACAAATTTTGAGAACTGTGTGGCAGATGTAAATATTCCTCTGGGTGAAGTATTTACTTCACCGGTACTTGCAGGAACAGGCGGAATGCTTCATGTTTCAAAAGTATATCTTAACGGACTGCAGTTTTGTGACCTGAAGCTTGTGTTTGACTGCGGACAGGTGATCGATTACAGCTGTTCTAATTTTGAGACAGAGGAAGAGAACCGTAAATATATTGAAGATAATATTCTGTTCCATCATCCGAAACTTGCAATGGGAGAATTTGCGATCGGAACTAATACAACAGCTTATGTGGCAGCGCAGAAATATAATATCGCAGACAAACTTCCGATTCTGATCGCGGAGAAAATGGGACCGCATTTTGCAGTTGGTGATACCTGTTACAGCTGGTCAGAAGATACTCCGGTCTATAATCCGGATGGTAAAGAGATTATCGCAAGGGACAATGAGATTTCCGAGATGCGAAAAGAAGACGTCAGCCTTGCTTATTATGGATGTCACACAGATATTACGATCCCATATGACGAACTGGGAAGCATCCGTACGATTGATGATGAGGGGGATATGATCTCTATTATTGAAGATGGAAGATTTGTCCTTCCGGGTACGGAAGCTCTGAACGAGCCGTTTGGGGAATAAAGGCATTTTCCTGTTAAGTTCGGAATACAAAAAAATTTATTAGTTCGTTAAAATATTTCTTTGCATTAATTTTATTGACAGAAAAAGGGAATCTTAGTAGAATCTACGGTTAGAGAGGGTTTTGATAAAATCTTTTCTGACCGTACTTTTTTTATCAATAAAATAAAAACAAAGTCCCGGACAGATAAAATCTGGTCTGTCTGAGAATACTTGAGAAGAAAAGGAGAATAATCATGGCAAAAGTAGGAATTGTGATGGGCAGCGACTCAGATATGCCGATCATGAGCAAAGCAGCAGACATTCTGGAGAAACTGGGAATTGATTACGAGATAAAGATCATTTCCGCACACAGGGAACCGGATGTCTTTTTTGAATATGCAAAAACAGCAGAGGAAAAAGGCTTTAAAGTAATCATTGCAGGTGCAGGAATGGCAGCTCATCTGCCGGGAATGTGCGCAGCAATCTTCCCGATGCCGGTTATCGGAATTCCTATGCACACCACTTCTCTGGGAGGAAGAGATTCCCTTTATTCTATCGTACAGATGCCGTCAGGAATCCCGGTTGCAACAGTCGCTATCAACGGAGGCGCAAACGCAGGACTTCTGGCAGCTAAGATACTTGCAACATCAGATGAGGAACTTCTTGCAAAATTAAAGGCTTACAGCCAGGAATTAAAAGAACAGGTGGAAGCAAAAGACGCCAGATTACAGGAAGTCGGATATAAAAATTACTAAGATAACTCAGGTCCATAAACAGGATCAGGGGTAAAAACGGAGGATTATCATGGATTACAAGACCGCTGGAGTAGATATTGAAGCAGGATATAAATCAGTAGAGCTGATGAAAGAGCATGTAAAGAGAACCATGCGTGAAGAAGTGCTGGGAGGACTGGGAGGATTTTCCGGTGCCTTTTCTCTTGCTAAGATCAAAGAAATGGAAGAACCGGTATTATTATCAGGTACAGACGGATGTGGAACTAAAGTAAAACTTGCTATGGTCATGGACAAGCATGACACCATTGGCATTGATGCAGTTGCCATGTGTGTCAATGATATTGCATGTGCAGGCGGAGAACCATTATTCTTCCTTGATTATATTGCATGTGGTAAGAATTATCCGGAAAAGATCGCAGCTATCGTAGGCGGCGTTGCAGAAGGCTGTGTGCAGTCAGATGCAGCTCTGATCGGCGGTGAGACAGCAGAGCATCCGGGACTGATGCCGGAAGACGAATATGACCTGGCTGGTTTCGCAGTAGGTGTCTGCGATAAAAAAGAGATGATCACAGGTGAAGAACTGAAAGCAGGAGATGTTTTGATCGGTATGGCATCCACAGGTGTTCACAGTAACGGATTTTCTCTTGTCCGTAAAGTTTTTGATATGACAAAGGAATCTCTTGATACTTATTATGAAGAACTTGGAACAACACTTGGTGAAGCACTTCTGGCACCAACCAGAATCTATGTAAAAGCATTAAAGAGCATTAAAAATGCCGGAGTTCGTGTGCACGCATGCAGTCATATCACAGGCGGCGGTTTTTATGAAAATATTCCGAGAATGCTTAAAGAGGGAACACGTGCAGTTGTGGAAAAGAACAGCTATCCGGTACTTCCAATCTTCAAACTTCTTGCTGAAAAAGGCAATATTGATGAACAGATGATGTACAATACTTATAACATGGGACTTGGAATGATCCTTGCTGTAGATGCAGCAGATGTGGACAAAACAATGGAAGCGATCAAAGCAGCAGGTGACACTCCGTATGTAGTAGGACGTATCGAAGATGGTGAAAAGGGAGTGACTTTATGTTAAAAGTCGGTGTACTGGTTTCAGGAGGCGGCACGAATCTGCAGGCTATCCTGGATGCCATTGACTGTGGAAAGATTACAAATGCAGAAGTTTCTCTGGTTATCAGCAATAATCCGAAGGCTTATGCGCTGGAGAGAGCGAAGAACCATAACATAGAAGCCGTATGTATTTCTCCGAAACAGTATGAAAGCAGAGAAGAATTTCACAAAACACTTCTGGAAAAGCTGAAAGAGAGTGGCGTAGAGCTTATCGTTCTGGCAGGATTCCTCGTAGCAATCCCGCCGATGATCGTGGAAGCATATCCAAATAAGATCATTAATATCCATCCGTCACTGATTCCGTCTTTCTGCGGAGTTGGTTATTACGGACTTCATGTGCATGAGAAAGCGTTAGCAAGAGGGGTTCGTGTTACAGGCGCTACGGTACATTTCGTTGATACTGGCACAGATACCGGTCCGATTATTCTTCAGAAAGCAGTGAAAATTAAATCTGATGACACTCCGGAAGTTCTCCAGAGACGTGTCATGGAGAAAGCAGAGTGGAAAATTCTTCCTAAGGCAATCAATCTCATTGCCAATGGCAAGGTGAAGGTTGTGGATGGAAGAGTGGAAATAGAAGAATACGATACGGAAGAGTAGATACAAAAAGGAGCGGCAAGATAAAATGAAAGTCTTAATTGTAGGTAGCGGTGGCAGAGAACATGCGATTGCATGGAGTGTTTCAAAAAGCCCGAAAGTAGATAAAATTTATTGTGCACCTGGAAATGCAGGAATCGCAGAGCTTGCAGAATGTGTAGATATCGGTGCAATGGAATTTGAGAAACTTGCTGATTTTGCACAGGAAAAAGAAATCGATCTTACGATCATTGGCATGGATGATCCGCTGGTCGGTGGTGTCGTAGATGTATTTGAGGCCCGCGGTCTGAAAGTATTCGGACCAAGAAAGAACGCTGCGATCCTTGAGGGATCTAAAGCTTTCTCGAAAGATTTAATGAAGAAATATAATATCCCGACAGCAGCATATGAGAATTTTGATGATCCTGAGAAAGCACTGGAATATCTCCGCACAGAAGCCAGATTTCCAATTGTCCTGAAGGCTGATGGTCTTGCACTCGGCAAGGGAGTACTGATCTGTCAGGATCTGAAAGAGGCAGAAGATGGCGTAAAAGAGATCATGGAAGATAAGAAATTCGGAAATGCCGGAAATACCATGGTCATCGAAGAATTTATGACAGGACGTGAAGTCTCTGTGTTATCATTTGTAGATGGAAAAACTATCCGTACAATGACATCCGCACAGGATCACAAACGCGCTCAGGACGGTGATCAGGGATTGAATACGGGCGGAATGGGAACTTTCTCCCCGAGTCCGTTCTACACAGAAGAGGTAGATGAATTCTGCAGGAAATATGTATATCAGCCGACAGTGGACGCAATGGCTGCAGAAGGACGCCCATTTAAGGGAATCATTTTCTTTGGTCTTATGCTTACCGCAGATGGCCCGAAGGTATTGGAATATAATGCACGCTTCGGAGATCCGGAAGCACAGGTAGTCCTGCCACGTATGAAGAATGATATCATTGAAGTAATGGAAGCTTGCGTAAATGGAACACTGGACCAGGTAGACCTTCAGTTCGAGGATAATGCAGCAGTGTGCGTAGTACTTGCAAGTGATGGATATCCTGTAAAATATGAAAAAGGTATCCCAATGTACGGCTTTGAAAATTTCAAAGGCAAAGACGGATATTACTGCTTCCACGCAGGAACCAAACTGAAAGACGGTCAGATTGTTACTAATGGTGGTCGTGTTCTGGGAATTACTGCGACAGGCAAAGATTTAAAAGAAGCAAGAAAGAATGCATATGAAGCTACAGAGTGGATTACATTCGCAAATAAATATATGCGCCATGATATTGGAAAAGCAATTGATGAAGCATAAAAAATATTGATGTTTAAAAATAAACAGGAGACAAAGCTGGGATAAAAGTCCCATTCTTGTCTCCTGTTTTATGGTTGGCAGATACTTCTTCTGTCCAAAATGATCTCGATGTAATATTTTTTGAAAGAACGATAGAATCCACATAAATTATTTTGCATAAATAATACGAGCGATTTCCTTTACTTTTCATGCAATCTGTTATAAAATAGAAAAGTGCTGTAAAGCAAAGTTACAGATTGAGATGAATTGTAACGTAGCAGAAACAGCAAGGAGAAAGTTACTGTTCAGCATATGCACAGTAATGGGAGAAATATTATGAACAGGAAAAGTCAGAAAGAGATTCAGGTGACGACACATATGGTGCGCCAGTTTCTGCAGGAGAATGAAGATACCGGTTATCGGGTTTTTCACAGCAATCTTCTGCCGGGTGTGGATAATGTTATGGGAATCAGACTTCCGGTGTTGCGAAAATTTGCAAAGCAGCTTTCTGGTATGGACTGGCAGGAATGGTTTGAACAGGCGGATGACCAGTGGTATGAAGAAACGATGCTTCGCGGATTGGTGAGTGCTTATGCAAAGATGGAATGCAAAGAACGCTTAACATATGTGGCAAAATTTGTGCCGGACATTAATAACTGGGCAGTATGCGATTGCTTTTGCAGTACATTAAAAGATGCAGATAAATACCAGACAGAATACTGGGATTTTATTGAAACGTATTTTACTTCGAATAAAGAATACGAAGCAAGATTTGCGGCAGTCATGCTTCTGGGACATTTTGTGAAGCGTGAATATTTGAAAGAGAGTATCAGACGTCTGGAGAGTATCACTCAGCAGGGATATTATGCAAAGATGGCAGTGGCGTGGGCAGTATCTGTATATTTTGCGGCATTTCCGGATGAGATGCTGACATACTTGCAGGACGGTCACAAACTGGATGAATTTACATATAAGAAATCACTACAGAAGATCACAGAGTCTTATCGTGTTGATAAGGAAATGAAAAAGATCATAAAAGAAATGAGACAGAGAGGATAAAATAATGGGAATCAGCAAAGAAGAAGCAATCAAGGAATTACAGAACAGAGAGACAGTATTTGTTGCATACTCACAGGCTACCAAACTGCCATATGTGAAATGTGACGAAGAGACTTATAATGACCAGGCATGGATTTTTTCCACAGAAGAAGGAATCAAAGAATTCGGCAAAAAAATGCTGGAAGAAAAGGTTCTTCTTATGGGTATGAAATTTACCAAGAAGGATTATCCCAGATTATATGGAACTTTCTATGCAATTGGCGTAAATACAGTTGTATGGGTAGATGGTGAAGATAAGATTGAGATTGATCTTCCTGATATTGCAAAACAGGCAGATATGAGCAAGATTGAGCCGGCTAAGAGACCGCTTCTGAATCCTACACTGGAGCTTTCCGGCATTTACTTTATGCAGGAACTCCGCCGTCCGGTAGAGAAGGATCAGCATGGAAATCTTCGTGAGCTTGAGGAAGAACTGATCGTAAACCTGAAGAAATCCGAATATCTGGTTGCTATGAATGTAGATCCTGAAGATCCTAAGAAGATCAATATTCCGTATCTCAAAAATAAAAAAGAAGAAATTCTCCAGCCTGTATTTACAGACGTTATGGAACTTGAGAAGTTTACAAAAGGTCAGAAGCTGCGTATTGCGAAAGTACCGTTTGCAAAACTTCCGGAGCTGTTAATCGATAAGGCAATGGCTTATGCAGTTAATCCATTAGGCTTTAACCTTGTTCTGAACAGAGAACAGCTCAATAAGATCATTGGCTTAAAATAATCAAGTCATGTAGATGAAATTCAGTTGACAGAAAGAAGATAAAGGGTGTGCATGCTGTGTGAGAACATGGCAGTACCCCCCTTTTTGTTTTGAAAAATAATACAGCAATACGTCTTTCTGTTGCAAAAAATGTTGGTTTGTGCTAGGATATGTGTAACACAAAAAGGAGAAGAAAACGTATGATGATAGAAATAGATTTCAGCAGTGATGAAGCCATTTACATCCAGCTGACCAATCAGATCATCATGGGGATTGCTACGTCAAGACTGCAGGAGGGAGATACACTGCCATCAGTGAGACAGCTTGCAGATACAGTTGGGATAAATATGCATACAGTAAATAAAGCATATTCACTGTTGCGACAGGAGGGATTTGTCACTATCGACCGCAGACGTGGTGCAGTGATTTCTATTGATGTAAATAAACGGAAAGCATTGGAAGAACTGAAACAGAATCTCATGGTGGCGCTTGCGAAAGGATGTTGCAAGAGCGTAAGCAGAGAGGAAGTACATCAGCTTATTGATGAGATTTTTGACGAATATGATGAAAACAGATAGGAGAGGACATGGAGAGACAATTTACCAGACAGGCAGAGAATGCCCTCAAATTGGCAACGACAATTGCGAAATCCTGTGGACATGGATATATCGGAACAGAGCATCTTCTTGCAGGTCTTTTGAAAGAACCTGAAGGCACTGCGGGAAAAGTGCTGCAGGAATTTAACGTAGAAGAAGAAAAACTCAGGGAACTTATCAGCAGCCTGGTTACACCGGTTCAGGGCAATACTGCGGCAGCAGAAACAAAAGATCCCCAGTACAGCCCGAGAGCAAGAAGGATCATTGAACAGGCGAAGGAAGATGCTGAGAGTATGGAATGTCTTTGTGGAACAGAGCACCTGTTGCTTTCGCTTCTGAAAGAGACAGACTGCGTAGCGACCAGACTGCTTTTTACAATGGGAGTAAATATCCAGAAGTTGTTTGTGGCTATCCTGACAGCTATGGGATTTGACAATGATACCATTGCAGAGGAATTTCAGTACGCAAGGAATGCGGGAAACAAAAAAGTGACCAGTACCCCTACGCTGGATCAGTACAGTCGTGACCTGACACAGCTTGCAGCAGAGGGAAAACTGGATCCTGTGATAGGGCGTGATAAAGAAATTACCAGACTGATCCAGATTCTGAGCAGACGTACGAAGAATAATCCGTGTCTGACAGGGGAACCCGGAGTAGGTAAGACTGCCATTGTAGAGGGACTTGCACAGCGCATCGTTATGGGAATGGTTCCGGATACAGTGAAGGATAAGCGTCTTGTTGTGTTAGATCTTTCCGGCATGGTTGCGGGAAGCAAATACAGAGGTGAATTTGAGGAACGCATTAAGAATGTGATCCAGGAAGTAAAAGAACATCAGGGAATTCTGCTGTTCATTGATGAAATCCATACCATCATCGGAGCAGGTGGAGCGGAGGGAGCACTGGATGCTTCTAATATTCTGAAACCTTCTCTTTCCAGAGGTGAGATTCAGCTTATCGGCGCGACTACTCTGGAGGAATACCGTAAATATATTGAAAAAGACGCAGCACTGGAACGAAGATTCCAGCCTGTGACAGTGGAAGAACCATCTTCAGAGGAGACTGTTGAGATCCTTAAAGGTCTGCGTCCATATTATGAGAAACATCATGGGGTAAAGATTGAAGATGAGGCACTTGAGGCAGCAGTAAAAATGTCACAAAGATATATCAATGACCGTTTCCTTCCGGATAAGGCAATTGATATTATTGATGAAGCAGCATCAAAGGTTCAGCTTGCGGGTTATCAGTCAGCACCTGAAATGGAACAATATGAACTGGAACTGAATGAACTTCGTGAGGAGAAAGAACAGGCAGTTAAGACTGCAGATATTGAACGCGCAAAAAAAGCACAGGTACGCCAAAATGAAGTGGAAGCCGAAATGGAGAAAATCCGCATTAAGACTGAACGTAGAAATAAGAGGAAGAAACTTGTTGTAGATGAAGCTGCTGTTGCAGAGACGATTTCTGACTGGACAAAGATTCCTCTTCAGAAACTGACAGAGGGAGAAACCAAACGTCTTGCTCGTCTGGAGAAAGAACTTCATAAACGTGTGATCGGACAGAATGAGGCAGTAAAAGCTGTTGCGCAGGCAGTGAAACGGGGAAGAGTAGGACTTAAAGATCCGAACCGTCCCATTGGTTCTTTCCTTTTCCTTGGACCTACAGGTGTTGGTAAGACAGAACTTTCCAAGGCTCTGGCAGAAGCTGTCTTTGGAAGTGAACAGGCGATGATTCGTGTAGATATGTCCGAATATATGGAGAAACACAGTGTCTCCAAGCTGATCGGTTCTCCTCCGGGATATGTAGGATATGAAGAAGGCGGCCAGCTCAGTGAGAAGGTCCGCAGAAATCCGTACAGTGTATTGCTTTTTGATGAGATTGAGAAGGCACATCCGGATGTGTTTAATATACTTTTACAGGTGCTGGATGACGGTCATATTACAGATGCACAGGGAAGAAAAGTCGACTTCAAACAGACGATTATTATTATGACTTCCAACGCAGGGGCACAGGCAATCATGGAACCGAAACGTCTGGGATTCATGTCTGATAATGATGAGAAGAAAGACTATGAACGAATGAAAGGCGGTGTGATGGAAGAAGTGCGCCGGATTTTCAAACCGGAGTTCCTGAACCGAATTGACGATATCATGGTGTTCCATGTGCTGAATAAAGAAGATATCCGGAAAATTGTGACATTGCTTCTTAAAACACTGGAGAAACGATGTGCAGAACAGATGGAAATTCATCTTACAGTGACAAATGCTGTGAAAGATTTTATTGCAGAAAAAGGTTCTGATAATAAATATGGTGCCAGACCGCTGCGTCGTGCAATTCAGAGTAAGATAGAAGATGCGCTTGCAAACGAGATTCTGGAAGGCAGAGTAAAACGTGGAGATAGTGTACAGGTGAAACTTCATAAAAACGAGATTGCATTTGAAGTGAAAAAACAGTAGAAATCTCTGAGCAGACAGATATTTACAATTAAAGCAGAGGACTCACATGATTCACAGAAATTGTGAAATTAGTATAAAAAAATCAGTGAGATACTGGTCAAAAAAGTGAATGTATTATATAATAAGCACATAAAATGTCGGAAAAGTACAGAGATAGTGAAAAACTGTACGGCATCGGCAGATGAACCGGTGGAGCGGCAAACAAAAGAGTCTTAGGAGGACATAGGAAATGGCAGTAGTAAAAGAATTAATCCGTACAGAAGAGAATGGAGCAATCAGCTTTGGTGACTATGAGCTTGCACAGAAGTCTAAATTATCAGACTATCAGCATCAGGGCGATATGTATAAAGTAAAAACTTTTAAGGAGATTACCAAGCTCGAGAGAAACGGAATGTTCGTTTACGAATCAGTTCCGGGAACAGCAGTATTTAATCTTACACAGAGTGAAGCTCAGATGGATTTCCATGTAGAGGGACCGGAAGATGCACAGATCACAGTGGAGATGGAGCCGGATACAGAATATGAAGTATTTATTGAGCAGGCAAGCACAGGTAAGATGAAAACAAACCTGGGCGGTAAACTTTCCTTTAGCGTGGAACTTGGCAATGCTGCAAGAGTAGAAGTAAAGATTGTAAAATGCTGAAAAATAAAAAGACGGTATATTTTTGTCAGGAGTGCGGATATGAATCCGCAAAATGGATGGGGCAGTGCCCGGGATGCAAGTCCTGGAACACCTTTGTGGAAGAGACAGTTTCCACAAAGAAGCCATCCTCTTCTGGAGCAATGAAATCATCAGAAAAAAGGCAGGAACCGGTGATCCTTAAAGACATCAGCCTGTCAGAAGATGAACGGCAGACAACTCAGATTGGTGAACTTGACAGGGTGCTGGGCGGCGGTATCGTCCCCGGCTCCCTTGTTTTAGTGGGAGGAGATCCGGGAATCGGAAAATCAACGCTGCTTTTACAGGTGTGCAGGAATCTGGCAGAGAAGCAGGTTTCGGTTCTTTATATTTCAGGTGAGGAATCTCTGAGACAAATTAAGTTGAGAGCTAATCGTATCGGGCAGTTTACGGATAAGATGCAGCTTTTATGTGAGACGAACCTGGAAGTGATACGTGAGGTGATCGAGCGCAGAAAACCGGATGTGGTTGTGATCGACTCCATTCAGACTATGTTTCACGAAGATGTAAGTTCGGCACCGGGAAGTGTCTCTCAGGTGAGAGAATCTACCAATATCCTTATGCAGATCGCAAAGGGGATGGGGGTGTCCATTTTTATTGTAGGTCATGTGACGAAAGAAGGAAATGTGGCAGGTCCGAGGGTTCTGGAACATATGGTGGATACGGTGCTTTATTTTGAAGGCGACCGGCATGCTTCTTATCGTATCCTGCGTGCGGTGAAGAATCGTTTTGGATCTACGAATGAGATTGGCGTTTTTGAAATGTGTAATACAGGTCTTGAGGAGGTGAAGAATCCGTCGGAATATATGCTGAATGGCAGACCGGAGGATGCGTCGGGTTCTGTTGTGGCGTGTTCTATGGAAGGAACCCGGCCGATTCTGGTTGAAATTCAGGCACTTGTGTGCCAGAGTAATTTCGGGATTCCGAGGCGGACAGCGGTGGGAACTGATTTTAACAGAGTGAATCTCCTTATGGCTGTGCTTGAGAAGAAAGTCGGACTCCGTCTGGCTGCATCGGATGCTTATGTCAATATTGCAGGGGGAATGAAGATGACAGAGCCGGCAATTGACCTTGGGATCTGTCTGGCGATTGTTTCCAGTGCGAAGGATATTGTGATTCCTGATAATGTGATGGTGTTTGGCGAGGTTGGCCTGAGTGGTGAAATCCGCGCAGTGAATATGGCAGGCCAGCGTGTGCAGGAGGCGAAAAAACTGGGATTTGGAACAGTTGTGCTGCCAGAAGTGTGTAGGTCTTCTGTTGGAAAAGTGGAAGGAATCAACTTGGTTTATGTGTCGCAGATTCGTGATGCGATTGGTTATATTATGAAAAAATAGATTGTCAGACTACTGGCTTATATATGGTTTGAATAAGTCGATCAGACTGTCGTCAAAGATATTTTTGCCTGAGAAAGTCTGCTGATAGAGAGAAAGAGGAAAGGATCAAAAGTTATGGCGAGTGGAATTGATACAGTGATATTTGATATGGATGGAGTGATTTTTGATTCGGAGATTCTTGTGCTTCAAGCGTGGAAAGAAGTGGCAGAACGTCATGGAATCGCAGGAGTTGAGGTGGCATGTCATGAGTGTCTGGGAACAAATAGTGTTGTAAGTAAAGGGGTTTTTCTGAAGCATTATGGTGAAGATTTTCCGTATGAGGAATATAAAGCGGAGATGGCAGAGGTGTTTTTCAGTCATGCTTCCGGAGGTAAACTGGCAAAGAAGCCGGGGGTTGAGGAGCTTTTGAAATATCTGAAGATGAGGGGATTTAAGATTGGGCTTGCCAGTTCTACCCGGGAGGCACTGGTGCGTTCGGAGATTTCAGATGGCGGGCTGCTGGGATATTTTGATCAGATTATCGGGGGAGATATGGTGGAACGGAGTAAGCCGGAACCGGATATTTTTCTGGAGGCTTGCAGACGACTGGGAACCAGACCGGAGAATTGTTATGTGATTGAGGATTCTCATAATGGAATCAGGGCGGCTTATGCAGCAGGGATGCATCCGATCATGGTGCCGGATCTGATGGAGGTGACGGAGGAGATGAAGTCCCTCGCAGAAGAGATTCTGGGATCGCTTTGCGCAGTGCAGGAATTTTTGCAGGGGTCAGGCATATAAATTCATTTGTTTTTATGAGTGTCAGTGATTGAATAAAAAAGAAATCTGTTTTTACTGGTGTTTATTTCAAAACTTTTCCAGGAAAACAGATTCCTTTTTTGTTATATTAAGTTTTTGCTTATGAGAGAACTCCTGTTGACTGTAAAAACAGGATAAACATCATAACCGGCGCAACATAGCGGATCATGATTCGATAAAGTTTTTTTCTGCGGAATCTGCTGCCGTTTCGTTCCATTTCATCAATGACATAATCAGGTGTCATAACCCATCCGATCAGGATGGTGGAAAGTAATGCGATAAATGGCATCATAACACTGTTGCTGATGTAATCCATAATATCAAGCAGCTGTCCTGTAGAGCCATTGGGCAGTTCCACTTCTACATAGAAAATGCTGTATCCCAAAGCAATGATCGCAGAAGCAGCAAGATAAACTGCAGATAAAACAGAAACAGTTTTTTTTCTGCCTGTGTGGAAGATTTCCATACAGTTTGCAACGATGGATTCCAACACAGAGATGCAGGATGACAGTGTTGCAAAAATAGCAGTTACGAAAAAGAGGATTCCTACAAATATGCCTGCTTTTCCCATGGCTGCAAAGACCTTTGGGAGAGAAACAAACATAAGGCTTGGACCGGCTCCCATTCCTTCTGTTCCGGAAAATACGAATACAGCAGGGATGATCATGGCACCTGCAAGAAATGCCACTCCTGTGTCAAAAATTTCAATCTGATTAACAGCCTTGTTTAAGTCAACATCAGGTTTTACATAAGAACCGTAGGTGATCATGATTCCCATGGACACGCTGAGAGAGAAGAACAGCTGACTCATTGCATCCAGTAAAATCTGTAAAAATCGCTGTACAGTAAGCCCCTCAAGATTTGGGGTCAGGTAATAAAGAAATCCCTGGATCCCGGTATGTACCTGGCCGGAAGAATCTGTATGTTTCAGAGTCAGGGAATAAATGGAGATGATGACAACGAGTACCAGAAGAACTGGCATCATCCATTTGGATACTTTTTCAATACCATCCTGCACACCATTGTATACAATAAATGCAGTTACACCCATGAAAATAAGTGCAAAAATAACAGGTGAGGTGGAGGATGTGATAAAAGAAGTAAAATAATCATCTGCTGCAGCAGCCTTTGCCTGTCCTGTCAGGTAGACTACAGCATATTTGGTGATCCATCCACCGATCACTGCGTAATAAGTCATAATAAGAACAGGTACAAGAAAAGTCAGAATGCCTAAGAATTTCCACTTGGGCTTCATTTCAGCATAAGCACCGATCGCACTTTTCTGAGTGCGGCGGCCGATTGCGATGTCAGATGTAAGCAGGGTAAATCCAAATGTAAGTACAAGTATAAAATAAATGATTAAAAACAGACCGCCTCCATCTTTGGCTGCAAGATATGGGAATCTCCATAAATTGCCTACTCCTACAGCACTGCCGGCTGCGGCAAGGACAAACCCGAGCTGTCCTGAAAAATGATTTGATTTCCTTTCCATAATAGATAATCTCCTGTATGATTTATGTTTGCATAAGTACGATAACATATGTTAACATATAAGTAAAATGAATGTTTTTGCTAGTATACATTAAAAAAAGTAATGGATAAAAACAGACAAGAAGTAAGGATCGTAAATGAAGGAAATCAGAGACAGATATGAAATTTTTTTGAAGGTATGTGAGACTGGAAGTTTTTCGAAAGCAGCAGAGGCGCTAAACTATACACAATCGGGAATCAGTCAAATGATGGCCGGATTTGAGGAGGAACTGGGAGTACAGTTATTTGCAAGAGCTAAAAAGGGTGTAACTCTGACGGATAATGGAAGAATGCTGATGCCTTATATACAGGAGATGACAAATCAGAAAGATAAACTTAGACAGGCTGCTTTTAATATTAATCATAAAATAGAAGGAAAACTCAGAATAGGAAGCTTTTCCAGTGTAACTGCAATGTGGATGCCGGAAGTGATCCATTATTTTAACAGAAATTATCCACAGGTTGAGGTGCAGATCTTTGATGGAAATTATGATGAGATCAGAGACTGGATCATACATGGGCAGGTGGACTGCGGATTTCTGTCTTCGATCGTTGCAGATAATCTGAAGTTTTATCCATTATGTGAGGATCCTCTCTGTGCTGTGATGCAGAAAAATCATCCTCTTGCAGAAAAGAAAAGTGTGAGACTGGAAGAACTGTTGGAGTATCCTTTCATTATAGAGACTCCGGGATGTGATAATGATATTTTGCATTTATTGGAAAGATGTGGGAAGGAGCCAAAGACTTCTTACAGTTTTCGTGATGATACGCTTATTATGGCATTTGTGAAAAATGGGCTGGGAGTGACGATCTCACAGAAGCTGGTTATGAAGGCGTTTGCCAATGATGTAGAGAGCAGACCTCTTGAACCGGGGAGATCCAGAATTATTGGGTTGGCATTTGTAAAAACAATGAACTCGGTTGTGACGAAGATATTGTTGGAATATCTAAAGGGGATGATGTAGTATTTTGCAGTGAAGAGAGTCCTGTTTTATGGCATATATGGCATGAAAATAAAAAGATTGTCAAATTATGGAATTAACTGTTGACATTGTGGCTTTTCGGTGTTATATTAGATGAGCTGTCGGGAATAATTGTTTGTAAGATAAAAACAATTCAAAAAGATTTCTGAAAGAAAAAAGAAATTCCAAAAAGTGCTTGACAACTTAAAACAAACATGTTAAAGTAACCAAGTCGCTTGAACAGAGCCGACAATCACAGATCAGAAGAACAGTTCCGAAATCCGGAAGAGTTCGAAAAATTTTGAAAAAAACTTGAAAAAAGTTCTTGACAAAGAAAAAGAGATGTGATAAAGTA
>ENA-OXIZ01000064-OXIZ01000064.1-human-gut-metagenome-genome-assembly--contig:-NODE-64-length-66697-cov-22.133174_pt1 | contig 66697 bp, 58 predicted proteins | sample MGYA00249821_ERZ652368 | MGnify/ENA primary metagenome ERZ652368 (study PRJEB26925, sample SAMN05826654) | human gut metagenome | biome: ENVO:2100002; feature: ENVO:00000062; material: ENVO:00002003...
CTGTAAACATGGATGCCGTATCCATCCTGATGTCATTCATGATCATGTTCTTCGCCAATGCATGCGGAATTAACGTAAGCATTTCCATGATGATCGTAATCCTTCTGGCAAACGTACTCCTGTCAGTAGGAACTCCCGGAATCCCAGGCGGTGCCATCGCATCCTTCGCAGCCCTCGCAACCATGGCAGGTCTGCCAGCAGGAGTTATGGGCGTTTACATCAGCATTAATACACTCTGCGATATGGGTGCAACCTGCGTCAACGTTATCGGAGATATGGCCGGATGTGTGGTTCTGAAAGAGAAAATCAAATTGGAAGATTAAACGCAAAAAAAGCTGTTTTTTCCAATCGACTTAAGGCAAAAAAGTTGCTGTGCATTTCTATAACTGAAACGCACAGCAACTTTTTTATTTACAGCAATCTCTTCGTCACGTTACTCTACACCGAATAACTGCTCCACGGTTTATCGGTTAAATTGCTATCTGGCTCTATTTCTTTAATCCGGTTGTAACCTTGCAGTTAGTTACTTTCAGGCTTCCTTCAGAAACAAAGAGTGACAGACTTTCTCCCGGACGTTTATATGCTCTTGCATTTAATGCAACACCGTCTACATAGATTGTAGCAATTGTATCATCTACGATCATTTTGATATTGTATTTCTTACCAGGTACCAGTTCCAGCGGTCTCTCCAGTCCGATATTCTGGTTTGCAGGCCATGGCCAGTTTGGTTTTTTCTCAAATACATATCTGTTTTCTGTTACATTAAATACGAACTGGTAAGACTCAGCTTTATCCTCATCTTCATAGAATCTCACACCGAAAGTTCTGGTTCCTTCTGTGAATTCCACATCTGCTTCGAATTTGAAGATATCTCCTGTATCTTTTGTAACTACTTTTTCTGTACTCTTAGTTGGAGTATCAATTACAAAATCTTCTGTTTTTTCTTCTTTATCAAATGCATTCCATACAGTTTCCGGAATTCTTACACCAAGGGTTCCATCTTCTCTCTGGTAAACCTCATGTGCCATAAATGTTCCTGCCCAGATGAAGTTATTGTCATCATCATCCTGATCCTTGGTAGCAACCCAGCCAAAGAGGATTCTCTGTCCGTTCAGTTCAAAAGTACGTCCTGCATAATAGGATCTGCCGTCAAATGCATCATCTTTCGGTGCGATCCATGGACCTTCCAGACTCTTGCTCATACGGTATACCATTTTACTTCTGTCACTGTATTCTGTCACAATATGATACCACCAGTCACCAATCTTAAATAAGTCTGGCATCTCATGCATAGTATAGAGATCCGGTGCCCAGAAATCTCCTTCAAACTTCCAGTTTTTCAGGTCTTTAGATGTGAATTTAACAGTTCTTCCTGTCTGTCTTGTCTTTGGTCCCTGTAATCTTGCACCAAGGATCAGCAGATACTGATCATTTTCCTCATCGCGGATCACCCATGGATCTCTCCAGTCATCCGGGTCATAGCCTTCCTGTGGAGTGAAGGTAAGTGCATCCTGAGTTTTGTGCCATGTTACAAGATCATCACTGTATGCATGCATCAGAACCTGAGATGGTTTTCCAAGTGCCGGATAATCACGGTTATAACCTGTATAGAAAATATGATACTGTCCTTCTGCCTCGAAAACACTTCCTGCAAAGATAAACTGATCCTGTTCTTCATCTGTTCCTCTCGGAATTGCCACGCCTTTATCTTCGTAATGTACAAAATCAGAAGTTGTTGCCAGATCCCAGCCAAATGGTTCTCCAAATGGTCCCGGTTTTCTGGTATCTCTCTGATGATATAAATAGAATTTATCTCCATGTCCAAATGGCATGCAATCGCCAAACCATGTTCCCGGGAACTGATAGTATAATTTCTGCATAGTCTTAATCTCCTTTTTTATACTTTATTTCACTTTACAGGCCTGCTTGTACTTTTCCGGCAAGCCTGTTATTTACTCATAAATCAAACTACTGTTATCAGGTAATTCTTGCATATTATCAACCTTTTACTGCACCTGCTGTCATACCTGCCAGCATCTTCTTGCTGCTGAAGAAGTAGAAAATAAATACCGGAAGTACTGTTACAGTGATGGCTGCAAATGTACCACCCCAGTCTGTCAGTCCCATGCTTCCTACGAAGTCATTTAAACCAAGTGTAATGGTTTTCATATCTGTAGATCTGGTAAATGTATAAGCATTAATATACTCATTCCAGCAGAATACTGCCTGCATGGTTGCTACTGTGATAATAGAGTTCAGTGACATCGGAACCACCATCTTAAAGAAACATCCTATCGGTGAACATCCATCAATGATCGCTGCTTCCAGCATTTCTTCAGGGAAGAATTTGCTGAATGAATAAAACAGCTGAATGGAATAAGACAGTGAAAAAGCAATCTGTGGCAAAATAATTGCCGGGTATGTATTGATCAGTCCCATCTTATTAAAAATAGTAAACAATGGAATCAGTGCAACCTGCATAGGAAGCATCAATCCAAGAAGGAAATAATTAAGGACAAATTTTCTGCCTTTGAATTTGATTTTGCTTAATGCAAATCCAGCCATCAATGCAAATAAAAGCAGAGGAATCAATACACCGATCAAAACAATGATACTGTTTTTAAAATAAGTCAGCATATGGCTTTTTGTAAAAACATTGATAAAGTTTGTCAGCACCCATTTTGACGGGAGTGCATATGCCGGTAACTGTCTGAAATCATCCAGTGACTTAAAGCTTGAAGTAAATACATAGAAGAAAGGATAAACCTGCATCACAACAAGGATTAATGCTATAACCCATTTAATGATGCTCGGAATGGTTGGTTTTTTCTTTTTCATTCGTCATCCCCTCCTCCTGTGAATTTACGGAATAACATTCCAACTACCATACAGATGATTACGATCATGATCGCTACAGAACTTCCGTAACCATATTTCATACTGCTGAACGCCTGTTTATACATATAAGTTGTCATAAGTTCAGAAGCATTTCCCGGTCCTCCATGTGTTAACAGATAAGAGAACTCGAAAGATCTCAGGGAACCATTCAGTACCAGCAGACAGTTTGCAATGATAACCGGTTTAATATAAGGAATTCTTACATAAAGATATTCCTGCCATGTTGATGCTCCATCGATCAGTGCTGCTTCTCCCAGTTCATCCGGAACACCGATCAGTGCTGCATAAAAGATAACCATATACAGTCCCAGGTATTTATATGCTTCTACAAAAGCTGTTACATACAGTGAAATCTGAGGATTGGAAATCCACTCCATCAGTTTCAGAGATGGATCGATGAATGATAATACCTGATTCACAATACCGGTTGGAGTTACTGATAATAACTTTGTAAAAATCTGGCAAATCGCTACAGAAGAGATAACTACCGGAATATAATACAGAGTCTGTAAAGCAACTCTTCCTTTTTTAATACGACTGAGGAGAATCGCAAATAATAAACCTCCAAATACCTGAATTGCAACATTAATCACTGTATAAATCAGTGTATGCCATACAGTAGATCTGAAAACATCATCCTGTGTAAGAAGTTCAATGTAATTTTTGAAGCCTACAAATACCTTTTCACCAACACCGCTCCAGTCAAAGAAGCTGTAATATCCGGCCCATACAATGGACACGATTACAAATGCCGTATAGATAAGAAATGCCGGAAAAATAAATAAGAAAATTACTGATTTTTTTCCAAATGCTTTCTGCACGAGGCTCCCTCCTTTCCGAAAATCAAATTGTTTTATGTCTTTTCTTTCAAAGAGACTGACAAAAATTTTGCCAGTCTCCAGACTACTGCTTAAATTTTTTTATTTCTTTACCAAAGAATCACAGGTCTTAATAAATTCATCCGGTTTTATGATTCCCTGAGCAAGCTGCTGCTGTTCATCAACAATTTTAGTCATTACATCTGAATCCAGTTTATCATCCCAGGAAGTCCATGCTGTTTCTGCATCTTCAAACATTGGCTGTGTATCATAGTAAAGCTGTGGCAGTCCTTCCGGAAGTTCTTCATTAAACGGTGAGAAAACCTGTGCCTGATTGTAGCATGCATCTGTAAAGTTTTCGCACATATAATCGAAGAATTCCTGCATTGTATCATCATATGTTGCCTTATTAAATCCTTCCGCAAAACCTGCATGAACTGGTACGTTAGTAGACATATTGTCCATTCCTTCTGTATCCGGCACAGGGAAGAATCCAAGTTCACCATTGTCATACATTTCTTCTGCAAGGCTGATCTGTCCGGAGCCTGTATAGAAGATTGCACCGGAACCACCAAAGAATAAGTTACATGCAGAGGTAAAATCTACACTTGCAAATCCTGGTTCAAAATAACCTTTTGTTCCAAGATCAGAAAGAAGATTTACTGCATATTTTGCAGACTCATTGTCACTGAAAGAATCTGTTCCAGCCTGATAACCCTCAATAAATTCAGGACCAGTTACTCTCCATGGTGAGAAAGAAAGATATCTCATCAGCTGCCATGCATCAGAACCTCCCACAATAACCGGAATCTCGCCCTGATCTGCAATTTTCTGGCAATCTTCTTCAAATTCTTCCCATGTTGTCGGAGCATCTTTGATTCCTGCTTTTTCAAAGATATCTTTTCTGTACATAAAATACTCACAGTACAATCCCTGTGGGAAGAGATACATATTTCCGTCGTCTGCATCTGTAAGGAAATCTCTGATCGCACCATTTAATTTCTCATCATATCCGTTTCTTTCAAGTTCATCTCCCACATTAACCAGTGCATCAATATCTTTGCATGCTTTAGAAAGTGTTCCGTTCGGGCATCCAAAAATATCCGGAAGTGTATCACTGTTAATATACATCTGGAGTTTTGTAAAATAATCCTGCATATCGTTTACAAGTTCAATTTCATAATCCAGACCTTTTTCATCACAGAAATTTTTAAGAAGATAATCAAATGTCTTATACTGTTCTGTAGACTCTGTACCTTTTAATAAAGCAGTAATCTTCGTTCTTTTTCCATCGTCCGATTTCTTCGCAGAAGCTGTAACTGCTCCCATGCCTGTCAGAAGACTGGCTGTCATAGCTGCCGTCATGGCAAGTGATAACACTTTTTTCATTTTCCTCATTTACTTGTTTCCTCCTTTTAATTTGTGTTTCCTCGTTCTTGATGATTTTATTTTAGTCTTTTTGCCTTTTATAAACAATTGGAAATAAAAGTAAAAATAGGAGATTTGTGCACAAATTTTATACTGTGCACAAATCTCCTGTTCTATCGTCAGGCAGATAAAATCATCCGCCTCGCTACTTGCCTGATTCGATTAAATGACTTACCTGATACAGTTAACCTCGCTGTTTATATATATTTCCTGAATTCATTGGGTGTAATACCGTAACGCTTTTTGAACACTTTTATGTAATATCCAAAGTCTTTGTATCCTACCATTTCTGCGATTTCATATTGTTTATATTTATTATCTGCAATCAGTTTCTCCACCTGTTGGAACCGGACATCTGTCAGATATTCCAGAAAACTCTTTCCGGCATATTTCTTAAGAAGGCGGCTGATATAGGTTCTGCTTACATGGAATTTCTCAGTCAGATCATCCATAGATAAATCTCCTGAATAATTCTTCTCAATGTAAGAAAGAACACTCTGAACCAGTTTCCGGTTCCGTTCATCAGTTCCTTCTGTATTCTGTTTAATCAGCGTTCCAAACAGATTCAGCAGACAATTCAACACCTCTTCTGTGTTCTCGCACTGACAGATTCTTTTTATTCCATCCTGAAGCACAGAAAGATTCCAGTTTTTATTATGAATTTCACTGTCAACTGCACAGATATATGGAAATTTCATACATCCCAAAAGTAAATCCATTGCTGCAAATTTCACCGGAGATACATCTTCCGGTGCGTTTCGAAATATCTGATGAAGTTCATCCTCCGCTTTCTCAAAACTGTCCTGAAACAAAGTCATCATAAAATGTGTTTTTTCACCGGAAGTAATCACAAAGTCTGTCTGTTTTTCATATTGCAGATCTTCGTATCTGAGTATGATATTCGTACCCAGATAAACACATTGCCTGCATGCTGTCTGTGCCTTACGGTACTGTGCATTTGCCTGATATTCGTCCACTTCTACATCGCTCAATCCAAAATTCATATGTGCTTTCAGATACCGTTCTACTTCTACCTGTATCTTACTGCATGCCTGCAATGCTTTTTCCATACATACTGCGTTTTCTTCTTCCTTTTCAAACAAAAGAATAAAATTATATTCTGCAGTTGCTGTATTATAATCGCTCAAAACATGAATTCCAAAATCATTAAAAATTTCCTCAAAAATATTGATGCATGCAAATTCCTCTATCCATTTATCTCCTGTATGGATTTTATTTTCTCCAACAACTTTTCGCCCTACACACACAATATATTTCTCTATTGTCAGATTCAGAGATTCTGCCTGCTCTTTTACAACTCCTTTTCCCTGGATTCTTCCATACAGAAGATTTCCCGCAAATTTGGATCTCAGCTGCGGAACTGACCTGTTGAAATATTTTTTCAGATCCCGGATTTCCTGCTGTTTTTCCTTCCTTGCATGAATTTCCCCTGCAATCCGGGCAGCCATTGCCTTTAACTCATCATAGTCCACCGGTTTGAGAAGATATTCTTCCACACCAATGCTGATTGCTTTCTGAGCGTAGGCAAAACTGTCATATCCTGTCAGTATCACTATAACCGCATTGGGATAAATCTCATGTGCTTTTTCTGCAAAATCCAGTCCATCCATTCCCGGCATCTTCACATCTGTAAGGATCAAATCCGGTTTCGCCTGCTCCAGTTTCTCCAGCCCTTCCAATCCGTTCCTTGCAGTTGCGGATATACGGTATCCATAATCGCTCCATGGAAACGAACATAAACCATCCAGAATAATATATTCATCATCTAATATCATTACCTGCAATTCCATTATCTCTCGTCTCCCCTTTTTTTGTTATTTTCATTAACAGGTTCATCACATTTCCTGTAGGTAACTCCGACATTACCGTTCATCGGGATTTCCAGTATTACCTGTGTTCCCTTCCCCGGTTCTGATGTAATGCTCATCCTTGCCTTGTTCTGATATACATAATCCAGTCTCTTTCTCACCGCATACACTCCCAGATGAGTATGTGTCCGCTCTGCTTCATGATCTGGCTCTTCCTCTGTCCCCATCAGTTTCTCCAACTGCTCCTGTGACATTCCAACTCCATCATCCTTTACTGTAAATACTGCCATTCCATCTGTAATTTCTCCTGAAACATAAAGGAAACAGTCCCATGTCGCATTTTCCACACCATGAACTACCGCATTTTCCACCAGTGTCTGAATAGTCATCTTCGGAATCTCTAATTCATTTAATCTCTCATCCACTTCAATATAAGATGTAAATTTATCTCCATATCTGGTTTCCTGTATGTAAAGATAATCCTGTACATATTTTATTTCCTCACGAATATAAACCATACTTCTTTTATTACTGATACTTGCACGCATCAGACTGCTGATAGAAGTAACCATATGACAAATATTATCCTCGCCCTTCTTTCGCGCCATCCAGTTGATCGTATCCAGTACATTATAAAGAAAATGCGGATTGATCTGTGCCTGCAAAGCCTGGAATTCAATATCTTTGTTAACTGTTTCCATCTCCACAACCTGTTTTATCAGCTGCTCTATTTTCTCTATCGTCTGGTTGAAAACAGAATTCATGGTTCCAATCTCATCCCTTCTTCCTTCCGGAAGACGGACAGAAAAGTCACCCTCCGCAAACTGCTGCATTGCTTTACTTGTACGCTTGATCGGACCAGCGATTCCCTTTGCCAGAATATTAGCAAGAAAAATACACAACATCAAACTTGCCAGAATAAGCATGATTGTCGTTTTCTGTAATCCTCTGGCTGTTTTCTGCAAGAAACTCATAGGGATCATTCCTACAACTGTAAGTCCTGTGTCAGAACTTCTCTGATATACACAGTCATAACCCTGTCCATCTGCAGTAAACAGAAATTCTCCTGTGTTGCCTGATATTTTTTCTATCCAGCTTCTGTCACTGATTGTCGCATCATTCTCTGCACTCTCTATCAGAACATTTTTGTCATTGTCCAGAAGAAAAATATGTGCAGCCAAAGAATCTCTGGCTGTGATCGTCATTTTTTTCAGATAGCTCAGCTTAATAGATGCTCTCAATATTCCCACTGGCTTCATAGTCAGAGAATCTTTGATCTGCTTTGCCATATACATCAGGCCTTCCTCAGAAGCATTATAATAAATACAGCGTCCTTTTGCCTGCTCCGCCAGTTCACAGGATATCTGAGCGGTCTTTTCATGAATCTCACGATTATTTGCCAGCAGATGATTTGCTCCGTTATAACCATACAGCTGGATATCCTTCATATAAATACTTGTATATCCCTGCAAAAGCAGCCTTCTGATCTGCCCCGATCTTGAATAATAGGAATACAGCTCTGTGCCATCCGATTTATATGGTTCATCAGACTCCAATTCCTCCTGAACCGTACTGTTATTTGCAATATACTCAAATGAATTCCTCACCATATCAAAATAATGATCCAAATTCACCGACAACTCGTTCACCACTCCCGCAGACTGTTTCCTTGTCTGTTCTGTCACAATTGAAGATGCAGACATATACTGCGAAACACTGGCAGCCAACAGAACAACCAATGCTACCCCTAACGTACAATACAGAATTTTTCTCTGTATCGACAGATTAATATACCACTTCTTTAAATATTTCATCTTTCTCTTCCCTTTAATATCCCTTTATTTTTCCCGGTTTTTACTGCTACAGTCTATTTCGGACAGTGAAAAAGCCGACACACTGTTTCCAGTCAATGTATCGGCTTTACTGCTTCATTTTATTATGTTCGGAATTTTATTATGTAGGTATATTCCGTAACTTTTTCTGTTTTACAGATACTGACTGAATTCCACTTTCTCCTTGTTCGGACCCTCAATGGTAAAAAACTTCACACCATTTTCCCAGAATGGCAGGAAATGAATGGTATCCTGTGTGGAGTTTAAACCAGCTTCATTAATATACCGGAAAATCTCCTCAATATCTCTTACATCAAGTGCAACATGATCGATCGCTCCATGCTCCATCTTCGCCGCATGATTCTCATAAGTCTCCACTACTAGAGTTCCCAGTTTCAGAAACACAACCTTCTCATTCGCTTCCTCATTTACAGTCTCAAATGCAGTCTCAAAACCAAGTTTATGATAAAACTCCACAGTTTTATCAATGTCATTTGTCGGAATCCCGATATGCTGTACCCCTGTTGAATAATTCTTTAAATCCATGATCTTTACCTCTTTCTGCTCATCTTTGTAGCTTTTACTCATTTATTTTCATAATTTTACTTATCCAATATTTAATATTTTATTTTTTACAATATACGCAGAAAATCATTCGATTGTCAAGAGTAACAACTGATTCTTTTCACTTGACCCCTCCGCTCCCACCACCTCATCCATTTTCTCTTACACAGCCAATAGCCAGCGCGAAGCAGTATCTCTCTGCAGGTGAATCTGGAGGGAGCTTAGTAACTCTTAGGTGGGGGAAATCCGCGTTATGAAGAAAAATAGCAACCTGTCTGAGCGGAGTCTGCAACGGAGCGAGTTTTGCATTTTTCTTCATGCTTTTAGCGGATTTTCCCCCACCTTAGAGTTACTTAGCCCCCGGAACTGAACCTGCAGAGAGATGCTGCTTCGCGCGTCCCCTCTTGCGCTGTGTACGCCCCACACCAACAAACTTCCCCCAAATACTTACAAAAACCTCTTGACTTTCAAAACAAACAGCGTTAAAATTGCTTTAGCTTTTTAAACAGCTAAACCTATAACGCATAAATTCAACGAAGGGAACCAGTAAAAACAGTCCCCCTGTCCTCAGAGAACTGCAGTCCGGTGAAATGCAGTGACAGACCTGTTTCGAATATCATCCCCGAGAAGGAAAGCCGAACCCTTGAATACAGCCATCACAGATATTGCCATATTCACAGTAAGCTTCCCCGGCCGCCCCCCGTTACAGGAGCCGCGTATATCGGTACGTTGCAGAATCGTACTTGTTTCAAAGGTGAAACAGGGTGGTTACGGAATATCATATGTCCGTCCCTGCGTGGGGCGGACTTTTTTTATGTTATAGGAAATTACTCCATAATATTCCTATAACATAAAAAAGCCCTGACACACGAGACATACTTTCTTTTCCAGGCTGTCGATCTGAAACCGAAACACTACTTCTGTTTTTCGCAGACAACAGAATTCACCACAGATGAAAAATGTAACTAATTACATATGATAACCATTACATTCCATCTGCCTTGAATCTGCTCCAAATTCCGAAAAACAGCAGCAAATTTTTTGAGAGGAGTAGAGAGCATGAAAATCTACAAAAAAATCATGAACGCACTGGCTGCAGTAGAAAAGATCGTCCTTGTGATCTCCACACTGCTGATCCTGGTGCTGACTGTGGGAAACGTATTTTCCCGTAAAGTCATCCACCGTTCCTGGTCCTTCACAGAAGAACTTGTAGTAGCGGTATTCGTACTCATCACCCTGCTGGCAGCCGCACTGGCCTGCCGCGAAGGAGAACTGGTCAGCCTGACACTGGTCACAGACCGTCTTCCAAAGAAACTGAAGAAACCATCCGTGATCCTGATCACAGTCCTGAGCATCATCTTCAGCGTCATCCTTTTCAAATACGGAATGGACAAGGTAATCACTCAGCTTCAGAATGGAAAAAGAACCTTCGTATTAAACTGGCCTGAATGGATCTTCTGGTCCTTCGTACCCATCGGTGCAGGATGCATGATCCTTCACTTCATTGAATTCTGTCTGGACTTCTGCTGCAAAACCGACAGTGCCAAAAATACCGACAACAGCACAAAAAGTAACATGAACACAATCACAACAGACAAAAAGGAGGCCAAATAAATGATCAGTGCAATCTTATTTATCTCCTTCTTCATATTCCTGATCCTGGGTGTACCCATCGGAATCTGCCTCGGACTTTCCTCCGTATGCGCAATCCTCTACTCCGGTACATCCCTGACGATCGTAGCAACCAACATGTACTCAGGAATCAGCAAATTCCTGCTCCTGGCAATCCCATTCTTCGTACTGTCAGGAAACATCATGGCAAAAGCCGGTATCTCCAAACGACTGATCAAATTCGTTGATACCTGCGTAGGCCACAAAAAAGGCGGTATCGCCATCGTATGTGTTATCGTAGCCTGCTTCTTCGGCGCGATCTCCGGTTCCGGCCCTGCAACTGTTGCAGCCCTTGGCGCCGTACTGATCCCTGCAATGGTAGAACAGGGCGGTTTCTCCGCACCATTCTCCACAGCACTGATGGCAACCTCAAGTTCCATCGCCATTGTCATCCCGCCAAGTATCGCCTTCGTTGTATATGCCTCCATCACAGGCACATCCATTGCAGATATGTTCATGGCAGGTATCGTACCAGGTCTTCTTATGGGCGTGGCACTGGTAATCGTAGTAATGCTGGAAGCAAAGAAACACAACATCAAACCATCCAGAGAAAAAGCCTCAGGCAAAGAACGCTGGGACGCTTTCAAAGATGCTTTCTGGGGATTCCTGATGCCGGTCATCATTCTGGGCGGTATCTACGGCGGTATCTTCACACCAACAGAAGCAGCAGCCGTATCCGTTGTATACGGACTCTTCGTAGGTATGGTCATCTACCGCGAAGTTTCCATCCGCGATATGTTTGACATTCTGGTAGACTCAGCAAAGACAACCGGCGGTATCATGCTCATCGTAGCAAGTGCCTCTCTGTTCTCCTTTGTATGTACCAAATTCGGTATTGCAGATGCAGCCTCCAATTTACTTGGAAGCATCGCACATAACCAGTTTACCTTCCTGCTGATCGTAAATATCATCTTCCTGATCGCAGGATGCTTCATCGATGCAAACTCCGCTATGTACATCTTCATCCCGATTATGCTTCCTGTATGTAAGGCTCTTGGATACGATATAGTAGCATTCGGTGTTATGGCAACTGTAAACCTTGCAATCGGACAGGTAACTCCTCCTGTAGGTGTAAACCTTTTCGTAGCAATCAGCATCAAGATCAAAAAAGGTCTGGAAGTTACTCTGCAGGAGATCTCAAGGGCAGTTGTGCCAATGATCGCAGCCTGCGTTGCAGTTCTTCTGATCGTTACATACATCCCGATCACCTCCACTTTCCTTCCGAAAGCTCTTGCAAAAGAAGGCTCCTACACAGGTGATCAGTCCTCCGCTTCCTCTGACACAGCTTCCAAGGAGGCAGGAGACGGCAATAACTCCTTTGACACAATCGCAGATTACAGCGACCTTGACTGGCCGGAAATGACCTGGAACTTCGCATGCTCCACTACTGAGACAAGTACATGGGCTGATGGCGGACGTAAGTTCGGTGAACTGATGGAAAAAGCCACAGACGGCAAAGTCAAAGTCAACATTTACGCTGCTGACCAGCTTACAAACGGCAACCAGTCCGAAGGTATTCAGGCTCTGATGAATGGGGACCCGGTTCAGATCTCCATGCACTCCAACCTGATCTACTCTGCATTTGATCCACGTTTCAACGTTGTTTCTCTTCCATTCGTCTATGATTCTTACGACGATGCAGATGCAAAATTCGATGGCGAAGCAGGTGCAAAGCTGAAAGAAATCCTCAGTGAGTACGGACTCCACTGCATGGGTATTGCAGAGAACGGTTTCCGCGAAATCACAAACAGCAAACATGAGATTAAATCTGTAGACGATATGAAGAACCTGAAGGTTCGTGTAGCAGGCTCCAACCTTCTGATGGAATGCTACAAGAGATGGGGCGCTGATGCCACAAACATGAACTGGTCTGAAACTTACACAGCACTTCAGCAGAACACAGTAGAAGGTCAGGAGAATCCGCTTCCCGCTATCGACGCTGCAAGTGTTCAGGAGGTTCAACCTTACTGCTCTATGTGGGATGCAATTTATGACTGCCTGTTCTTCTGTATCAACGAAAACATCTACAACAGTCTCACACCACAACAGCAGGAAGTTGTTGACGAGGCAGGACAGAAAGCAGTTGAATATGAGCGTTACATCAACCGCTCCGGAGATGACGAGATCAAAGAACGCTGGGCAAGCCAGAACGGTGTAACAATCACAGAAAAAGAAGACATGGACATCGACTCCTTTAAAGAAGCAGTTGATGGTATCGATGACTGGTTTGTAAACGAACTGAAGAGCCAGGGCTATGACGATGCCCAGGATCTGGTTGATCTTTTCACAAAGGACTCCTTCAACACAGTGGAAGATTACAGTAATCTGGACTGGCCGGAAACAACCTGGAACTTCGCATGCTCCACTACTGAGACAAGTACCTGGGCTGACGGCGGACGTAAGTTCGGTGAACTGATGGAAAAAGCTACAGGCGGAAAGGTTAAAGTCAATATTTATGCAGCTGACCAGCTTACAAACGGCAACCAGTCCGAAGGTATTCAGGCTCTGATGAATGGGGACCCGGTTCAGATCTCCATGCACTCCAACCTGATCTACTCTGCATTTGATCCACGTTTCAACGTTGTTTCTCTTCCATTCGTCTATGATTCTTACGACGATGCAGATGCGAAATTCGATGGCGAAGCTGGTGAAAAACTGAAAGAAATCCTTGGCGAATACGGACTCCACTGCATGGGTATCGCAGAAAACGGTTTCCGCGAGATCACAAATAGCAAACATGAAATCAAATCTGTAGATGATATGAAGAACCTGAAGGTTCGTGTAGCAGGTTCCAACCTTCTGATGGAATGCTACAAGAGATGGGGTGCTGATGCCACCAACATGAACTGGTCAGAGACTTACACAGCACTTCAGCAGAACACGGTTGAAGGTGAGGAAAATCCACTTCCTGCTATCGACGCAGCAAGCGTTCAGGAGGTTCAGCCTTACTGCTCCATGTGGGATGCAATTTATGACTGTCTGTTCTTCTGCATCAATCAGGATATCTATGACGGCCTCACACCAGAACAGCAGGCAGTTGTTGACGAATGTGGCCAGAAGGCAGTTGAGTATGAACGTTACATCAACCGTTCCAGCGACAATGAGATCAAAGAACGCTGGGAATCCAAAAACGGCGTAACCTTCACAGAGAAAGCTGATATGGATATCGATTCCTTCAAGAAAGCTGTAGACGGCGTAGACGACTGGTTCGTAAATGAGCTGAAGAGCCAGGGCTACGAAGACGGCCAGGATCTGGTTGATCTGTTTACCAAATAATCCTTACGGTTACAAAACTCCATAAAAATAAATGAACAGGGTATGAAGTTTCATCAGATTACGATGAACTTCATACCCTGTTTTGTTTTTAATAATATAGAACGTAAAGTACTTGATATCTTCTATTTTTCACGTTATACTGAACAAGTATAATTGAACAGACCCGGATGCAAAGTTTCGCCCCCTGCCCTCCAGTTTCACGAAAGGAGGGTGATGCCCGATGAATACAATGGAAGTTCTTACTTTACTGTTAGTAATTTTTACGGCATTGACTTACATAGATCAACATAAAAAGAAATAAGCATCCCCCCGCTCAAAGTGAGATGCTTACTTTCTTTTTAACATTATAATTAATCACAGAGGGCAACCGGAACACGCTTCCGGTCATCTTCTAAGTAGATTATACAATGGGGCACCTGATTTTTCAAGTGCCCTTTTTTATAAAGTAAAGCAGATATTCGGTTACTGTTCACACACCACTGTCCCGCGAGGTGTTTTGGCATGAATATGCCAAAATCCCGAGACATACAAGCCAAAATTCCATTGCCGCAGGCAATCTGGAATGAATTTTGGCTACGTTACTGTGAACGGAGTGAACAGTAACGACATTCGCAATCCGCTTCGCTACTTGCTCATGAACGCAGTCACTTCGCGACCTGCGTTCAAATCTCAGATCTTCAGGTAAGACTTGATTTTCTCCTCCTGCAGTTCTTCCCCGATCACGATCAGAACCTCCTGCCCTACATGAAGCGGACGGATTGTAATTTCATTCTTGGTAGCATTTAATTCAATCCACTGCTGTTCTTCGCTATCTGTCTGAGCAGACTTTCCAGAGCCGTCTTCGCTGTCACTGTCTACTCTCATAAATCCCTTCATCCGGAACACACGCCCGCATTCAGAATCAGACAGAATCTTCTCAGCTGCTTCCCGCAGCTCCTTCTCAGTCATCTTCACATTCATAAAGTACAGAGAAGTAAAGGCATCCTCTGCCTCAAACTCCGGTTTCCTGTAGCTTGCCATCACATATCCACAGGATGCAATCCGGTCAAAGTCCTCTTTCGACATCTCATCCCAATTCTTGTGGATAACATTAGCAGTATCCACACCATTCATTTCACAATGAAATCTCCTGCTGCAATGAACCTTCTCCAACGCCTGATTCACATGCTCAATCGTACCCTGGATTTCCTCGGGTGATGCGTCCTGGCTCTTGCTCATCACAATGCATCCGGCATCTGCCACCTCAGAAGCCAGAATGAAATCCGCCTCCTCTGACAGATCACGCTCCAGCTTAGAATCCACAATTGCAATCACATTCCCAATCTGATACCAACGATTTAACGGCTCCTCATGAAGAATATCAAAGAACTCATCCACATCAAAAATCCCAGACGGCTCCACGATCACACGGTCATAACCGCACATACCCATAGCAATCAGTTTCGTCTTAAATCTCCTCCTGTGGCAGTCCTTATCACACCCTCCTGAGATCATCTCCAGCTCACAGTTCTCTCCCATCAGATCCTGAAGCAACATCATATCCACATTCACAGCCCCGTAATCATTCTCCAGAATTCCAATATTATTACCAGCATCCATCAGATACTGCGCATACTTCCTGATAAACGTCGTCTTCCCTGAACCAAGAAAACCAGTGATCAGATCTATCTTTACCATCGTATATCTCTCCCTTGCTGCTGCATAATTTTTCTTTTTTATCCGTAAACCGGAACTTCATCATCTGTGATCCACATACCTGTACGATCATAGCATTATAACGCAGAAAACGCAACGCCCGCAAAGAAAGACCACAATTATTCATGTTCTGAAATAATTGCAGTCTTTCTGATAGTTCCTTATGACAATTCCAGCTTACCGGTATAAAGCTGATAATAAGTTCCTTTTAACTTAATGAGATCTTCATGGTCGCCTCTTTCAATGATCTTTCCATGATCCAGTACGATGATGGCATCGCTGTTTCTGATGGTTGAAAGTCGATGGGCGATCACAAATACAGTACGGCCTTTCATCAGGTTATCCATACCTTTCTGTACGATACTCTCTGTACGGGTATCAATACTTGAAGTTGCTTCATCCAGGATCAGTACAGGCGGATTGGCTACTGCTGCTCTTGCAATGGAGAGAAGCTGGCGCTGTCCCTGGGACAGTTCCTCACCGTCTCCGCTTAACATGGTATCGTAACCTTTTGGAAGCATTTTGATAAACTGGTCTGCATGAGCCAGTCTTGCTGCCTCGTATACTTCCTCATCTGTAGCATCCAGTTTACCATAGCGGATGTTTTCTTTAATAGTTCCTGTAAACAGGTGAGTATCCTGAAGTACGATTCCCAGAGAACGTCTCAGGTCGTCCTTCTTAATCTTGGTAATGTTGATTCCATCGTAACGGATCTTACCTTCCTGAATATCGTAGAAACGGTTGATCAGGTTTGTGATTGTTGTCTTTCCTGCACCTGTGGAACCTACGAAAGCAAGTTTCTGTCCCGGCTTGGCGAAGAGACTGATGTCTTTCAAAATAACTTTGTCCGGGTTATATCCGAATGTAACATCTTCGAATCGGACATCTCCTGTCAGTTCTGTATAAGTAACGGAGCCATCTGCAGAATGTGGATGTTTCCATGCCCACATGCCTGTTCTCTCTTTGCATTCTGTGATATTGCCGTTGGCATCCTTTCTTGCATTAACAAGTTCTACGTAACCTTCATCCTCTTCCGGCTTCTCGTCAATGAGCCTGAAGATACGTTCTGCACCTGCAAGTGCCATAACAATGGCATTAAACTGCTGTGCCACCTGCATGAATGGCTGGGTAAAGCTCTTGGTGAACTGTAAATAGGAAGCCATAACACCGAGGGTGATGCCGCCCACACCTGTTACAGAGAGAAGTCCCCCAAGTACTGCTGTCAGTACGAACTGCAGGTTACCGATGTTACCGATCACCGGTCCCATCATATTTCCGTATTTATTGGCATTTGCGGAGCTCTTGAAAAGTGCTTCATTGAGTTTGTCGAATTCTTCTTTTGATTTATCTTCGTGGTTGAAAACTTTTACCACACGCTGACCATTCATTCGTTCTTCCACGAAACCGGTCACATCTGCCAGAGATACCTGCTGACGGATGAAATATTTGCCACTGTTGGAACCAATCTTACTGGTAACCTTCAGCATAATAAAAATGATCACAACTGCCAGAATCGTAAGCAGCGGACTTAACAATAACATGGAAATAAAGGTAACCACGATCGTAAACAGTGCCATCAGTGCCTGCGGGATCGCCTGGCTGATCATCTGTCGCAGGGTATCTGTATCGTTAGTATAAAGGCTCATGACAGATCCGTTTGTATTCTGGTCGAAGTAACGGATCGGAAGAGTCTGCATATGCTCGAACATATCATCACGGACACTCTTAAGAACACCCTGACCGATATAAACCATCATTCGGGTATAAATAAATGTGGCAATCACACCAAGTGCAAAAATACAGCCAAGAACTGCAAGTGCTTTATAGAGTTCTGCGAAATTCGGATCTGTCTGTCCGATCAGCGGGATGATAAAGTCATCCAGCAGAAATTTCAGGGACAGGGATACTGCAATACTTGCTGCGGAACTGATAAAGATGCAGATAAATACGATGATAAACTGTATCTTATGGGTTCCTGTCATATATTTCAGAAGTCTTTTGGCAGTTTGGATGGTGTTCTGATCTAATTTTTTCTTCTTATTCATCGTCTCCGCCTCCTTTGACCTGTGATTCATATACTTCTCTGTAAATATCATTTGTCTTCAGCAGTTCTTCTGAAGTACCCACACCTGCGATCTTACCGTCATCCAGTACGATGATCTGATCTGCATCTTCAATAGAAGAAACTCGCTGTGCGATAATAATCTTTGTTGTGTTCGGGATCTCCTCGCGGAAAGCCTTACGTATCAGGGCATCTGTTCTTGTATCTACAGCACTGGTAGAGTCATCCAGGATCAGGATCTTCGGTTTCTTGAGAAGAGCCCTTGCAATACACAGACGCTGCTTCTGACCGCCGGATACGTTGTTACCACCCTGAACGATCATTGTATCGTAGCCATCCGGGAACTCACTGACGAATCCATCTGCCTGGGCCAGCTTACAGACCCTCCGAACTTCTTCCTCACTGGCATGTTCATCACCCCAGCGAATATTGTCATAGATGCTTCCTGAGAACAGCACATTTTTTTGAAGTACCATGGAAACCTGGTCACGAAGTACTTCCAGATTGTAGTTGCGTACATCCACGCCTCCCACCTGGACATTACCCTTTGTGACATCATAGAGTCTGGGGATCAGCTGCACCAGGGTAGACTTTGCACTTCCGGTTCCGCCGATGATACCTACTGTCTGACCGGATTTAATATGAAGATTTACATCCTTCAGGGAAAGATTTCCTCCCTCTCCTGCATAGCTGAAATCTACATGATTAAAGTCAATGGAACCATCTGCCACATTCTTTACTGCATCAGCTTTATCCTGCATCTCAGGAACTTCATCCAGAACCTCTACAATACGGTCTGTGGATGCTTCTGCTATCATGATCATAACAAACACGAAAGTTACCATGTTCAGGGACATGAGAATCTGAAGTGCGTAGACAATGATACTTGTCAGCTCACCGGTTTCCATGCCACCGAGAACAATTCCTCTTCCGCCAATTGCAACAATGATAATGATTACAGTATACATGGCAAACATCATAACCGGTGAGTTCCATGCAACGATTTTCTCTGCTTTAGTAAACAGATTATAAACATATCTGGAAATTCCATGGAATTTCTCAATCTCATAGTCCTCTCTTACGAAAGCCTTAACTACACGTGAGGCATTTACATTCTCCTGAACGGAATTGTTCAGGTTGTCATATTCATCAAAGACCTTGATGAAATGCGGATGTGCCTTTTTCGCAATAAAGATCAGTGTACCGCCAAGGACAGGAACAACTATCAGGAAAAGCATTGCGATCGGTTTGTTGATCGTCAGTGTCATAATCCATGACAGGATGATCATAAACGGTGCCCTGGCAAGAAGGCGGATACTCATCATGTATGCCTGCTGTACATTTGTGATATCAGTGGTCAGTCGTGTGACCAGACCTGATGTTGAAAAGTGGTCGATATTTTTAAAGGAAAAATCCTGCACCTTATAAAAAATATCGTGTCGTAAATTCTTCGCATATCCTGCTGCTGCAACTGCCGCCATATTTCCGGCCTGTACGCCGAAGAACAGGGAAAGCATTGCCATTGCAACAAGGATGACTCCACGCTGGATGATATAGCTCATATCTCCGTTTGCAATACCTACGTCGATAATCTTCGCCATCTCCAGAGGAATCAGAACTTCCATCAGTACTTCCAGGATTACAAGGACCGGAGCCAGTACAGACTGCTTCTTGTATTCCCGGACTGAACGTAAAAGTTTCTTATTCATCTTCGTCAATGTCCTCCTTATGTCTCGTTATTTCTGTTAAAAATCATTCCTGCTATCGCAAGATTTTTTCCGGTTTTCATACATCTGCCAGAGAACCTGTTTGCACAGTTCCACATCCTCCTTCGGAATTCCCCGGAGCATTTTGGCTTCGCCTTCTTCAATACTCTTTAAGATTGCAGGACGAATCTTCTCTGCTTTCTCTGTGGGAATGATCTGTTTCAGGCGTGCATCCTGTTTCGCACTCTCTCTGTAAATGTAACCGTTCTTCTCCATCAGCTTCAGGATTCCTGTCACTGTAGGTTTCCTGATCTGGAATTCCTCTTCAATATCTTTCTGATAGAGATCTCTGTGCATGGTTTCCAGAAGGATAAATTTCAGCACATGCTTCTGCATGGTCGTCAGATCGTCATTCTCCATCACCTCTGCCGGATTATGCCGTTTCATTGTATGGGATAAAATATGTATCAGCCTGCCTACATGCATCTCATTCAGCTTCTGTTTCATTTCCTCGTCTATCTCGCCGCACCTCCTAAAATCAGTACCCATACTATTGCAAAGCCATATAAATAGTTAGGTTGCTATCCATTAGTTGCCTAACTATTATATGGCTTTGGTTTTTTTATGTCAATACTTATTTTATGTTTCTATTTTTGTTCTATATATGATATAGTATTAACGTTGTCCAACCAATACCCGGCAACGGGAGGAGGTGATATTCTTGTCAGAAATTATTCTTTCTTTTCTTATCTCCTGTGCAGCAGGTATAATCTGCCACTATATCTGCAAATGGCTAGACGGAGATAAATAGGACAACACTAGCCTAGTGGTTGCTTGTCCACTTTGTTAAAACAAGAAGAAAGCCCTGGGAGCTGCCACTCCCAGGGCTTTCATTCTTGTTATTCTTGTCAGATTAATTATTCTTTCTTCTGCCTATTGGCATTATATCATATGCATTTTAGGAAATCAATATTCTCCTTTTAAGCAACTCAAAAATTAAATTTGCAAGGACTCTCAGAATATGTTAGAATGATTTCACTAAATAAAGCATTAAAGGATTTTCAAAAATAAAGAGGTTTCACACAAAGGAGGATTTCTATTATGTATATTACATGTCTTGACGTAGAGGGCGTACTGGTACCTGAGATCTGGATCGCATTTGCTGAAGCAAGCGGAATCCCGGAGCTGAAGAAAACCACACGTGATGAGCCGGACTATGATAAGCTGATGAACTGGAGGCTTGGTATTCTGAAGGAACATGGTCTCGGACTGAAAGAAATTCAGGATGTGATCGCAAAGATCGATCCGCTTCCGGGTGCAAAGGAATTCCTGGATGAACTTCGTTCTTTCTCTCAGGTAATTCTGATCAGCGATACTTTCACACAGTTTGCAGCACCGCTCATGGAGAAGCTTGGCAGACCTACCTTATTCTGCAACACTCTTGAAGTTGCAGACAACGGTGAGATCACAGGCTTTAAGATGAGAGTGGAACAATCCAAGTTAACTACTGTAAAGGCTTTACAGTCTATCGGATTCGATACCATTGCAAGCGGTGATTCCTACAATGACCTGGGTATGATCCAGGCAAGCAAGGCTGGATTCCTGTTCCGCAGTACAGATAAGATCAAAGCAGATTATCCGGAGATCCCGGCATATGAAGAATATGATGAACTGCTGGCTGCTATTAAGAATGCAATGAAATAAATCAGCTTTATATCAAAATATTATTGCTATTTATATTTCACATCTGGAATGGGAAATTTCATTAATATAAATATCCACAAATAATAAAATCTGCAGATAAGATATCCATTATATGATATCTCCTGCAGATTTTTTGTAATTTAACCTCATAAAGCAGTTCCTGTCCAATATTCCAATTACCAAAAAACATATAAAAGAACAGCTGCTTTATTTTTTATTCCGTCACATACGCCTTCACAAGCTCATACGTATTCTTCACTCCATCCATATGAGATCTCTCATAATTATGTGAAGCATAAACCCCAGGTCCGATCAGGCCATGTCTGATGTCATATCCTGCGCGGAGAGTTGCCTCCACATCAGATCCATAATGCGGATAAACATCGATCGCGAAATCCAGACCATGTGCTTTCGCTGTATTGACCAGTGCAGTGATCAGATTATAATTGTACGGACCGCCGGAATCTTTGGCGCAGATGGATACCATACGCTCTGTACATCCAAGATCAGCACCCACACATCCCATATCTACAGAAATCATTTCCGCTGTATCTGCCGGTACATAGCTTCCGCCATGTCCAACTTCTTCATATACTGTGAAAAGCAATGATACCTTACGATGCAGTGTAATCCCTTCGTCTTTCACTGCCTTCGCCAGTCCCAGCAGGATTGCTGCAGAAAGCTTATCATCTAGAAAACGGCTCTTGATATATCCACTCTCTGTGATCACAGTCCGCGGATCCATAGCAATGATATCTCCTACCTGGATTCCCAGTGCATCAATATCCTCTTTGTTTTCTACATTCTCATCCAGCAGGATCTCCATATTCTCTTCTGTCTGTTCCACTTTCTCATCTGCCACGTGCGCAGATGGTTCTGTATTCAGCACAACCCCTGTATAAACCCTGCCGTCTCTCGTATGAACAGTACAGTTCTCACCATCAGCAGTTCTCCACTGATGTCCGCCCAGAGTTGTAGGACGGAGGCGTCCGTTATCTTTTATGGAGCGTACCATTGCACCAAGAGTATCAATATGAGATGCCAGGACCAGCGGATTTCCCTCTCCTCCGATCGTCACGAGCACATTTCCCTTATTGGAAAGCTCCGGCTCATATCCCATTTCTTTCAGTGTTTCCATCAGATACTCTGCCGCCTTTTCCGTATAGCTGGACGGGCTTGGGATTGCAGTTAATTTCTTTAACTGTTCCCCGATAAACTCAAGATTTTTTTCCATATTTTTTTCCTCTCATCATTTCATACTTGATTAAGCGGATAAAATCATCCGCTCCGCTATTTGCTCATAACCGAATAACTGCTTCGCAGTTTGATTTGATTATATCACGGCAGAAAGAAAGCGCCCTCAGTGTTCTTCACTTCCGGCGGCATTCCATCTTACATAATATGCTCCAGCAGTTTATGTTCATATTCATTACATTCTGCGATGTCTCCAGATATCCACTCTCTGTCAGTTCCAGGATAATACTGTCTGTAGAGAGATTATGCTTCTCAAGGATTGTATGAAAATCCTCTACCAGAGCACTCTTCAGAAGCCTACTGTTCCGCCAATCTCATTAACAAGGAGATATTCATCTCCTAGAATACGGTAAACCTGCTCCCCTGTTCTGAGACTTGCACGAATACACTCCGCTACTCCACGGATGATCTGATCTCCGTAAGCAGTTCCCATTCTCTCATTTCTGATCACATTCACATCACTTACTGCTGCGAAATCCTCTATCCATATCTACAATATGTGCATGCCTGTCTTTCTGAGAATTGCTGTTTTTGATATAATCCAGGGCTTCATCCATCGTCATATTCTGGCGTTCTATGTAATTTGCCCAGTTCTCTGCATATCCCTTCTCCATCTTCAGATAGTTTCCGGAAACCTGCTTCATTCCTTCCATAGTGGAACAAAACGCATCTATCTGCATCTGCGTTTTTTCATTCCTGATATGGTCGGAATAAACCAGAGAAGACAGAACCGCCGCCAGGATCAGAAGAATATTAATAATCACCAGGATTATTCTCCCGAACCTTTTCTGACTGTTCTTTATTATATTTTTCATTATCTTTCCTCTCAGGAATCACCTTCCGGATGCTGCATTTCTCTTTATATCATAAGCAGCATCCGAAAGGTTTTCCCACGGATCTCTGCATATATTTACATCTCAAATGCCTTTTTTATACTGTCATAATGCAGAAATTTTCCATCTGCTGCAAATTCTCTGATCTGGTCAGGACTGGCAAACATATATCCGTCTGTCTCTTCAGTCTGTAAATGTAAGTCATTCTCATCAATGTCCATGATAAAACGGTACACATCTACAAAATAGTTGTCTCCTTCACCCGGGTTCTCTCTCTTATACGTAAAAAGATAACCACCTTCTGCGTTTCGGGCATCCAGTCCTGTTTCCTCTTTCACCTCACGCAGAACAGCTTCATAAGATTCCTCTCCTGCCTGTGCAGCGCCGCCGGATACTTCCCACCATCCAGGTGCCCACGCTTTCGTCATGACACGTTTAGTGATTAGAAAAGTACCATCCGGTCTGGCTACTACGCCAAGCACAGTCAGATGATACTCTCCGTCCTTCAGACACCAGTCATTTCTCTTCATGGTACGTCCTGTAGGTTTCTTATTCTCATCATAAATATCCCAAAATTCCATTTCCAGTTATCTCCCTGTAAGATTGCTATTGTAACGTTTATTTATAATCATATCATCTTATAGATTTTTATGCAAACATATACTGTAAAATTTAGTTTTTTATTTTACCTTTTTATCATAAAAAAGTGGCAGCCTGAAAACTTTACCATCTCCTGTTCTAAAACAAAAACAGCCCCTGCGGAGAGTCTTAAACTCTTCCGCACAGAGCTGTTTTTACTTTCAAAATTATGCATTTTTATGCAGGAATGCGAAACTACTTTCTCTGTCCGTTTCCAGACTCATTCCTGTCTCAGATCTTATTCCTGGGTTGTGTATCCGAAGAAGAAGTATCCAAGTGGTGTGTAATACATACCTTTGATATTATCTTTCAGCATGTATGGCTGTGTATAGAAGTACAGAGGAGCCAGTACATTGTCTTCACCGATAAGGATATCTTCTGCTGCATGGAATGCTTTCATACGCTCTGCCTGATCAGAAGTAGCTTTTGCTGCATCGATCTGTGCATCGTAATCCGGGTTAGAATACTGAGCATCGTTGTTTCCGCCGCCTGTATACCACATATCAAGGAATGTACAAGGATCATTGTAGTCACCGATCCATCCGTTACGTGCGATCTGGAAGTCACCATTCTTTCTGTTCTGAAGGAATACGTTCCAGTCCTGGTTGTCCAGGTTAACAGTTACGCCAAGTTCTTTCTGCCACATGTTCTGGAGTGCTTCAGCGATCTTTTTGTGTTTGTCATCTGTGTTGTACAGATATTCAACTGTCGGGAAACCTTCGCCGTCTGGATATCCTGCATCTGCAAGGATCTGACGTGCTTCTTCACAGTTCTTCTCATAATCATCTTCAGAAACGCTGTAATATTCACCGCCTACTGTACGGAAGTCATCTCCGCTTGCTCCGTCTGCATCATAGATACCGGATGGAACATATCCTGTTGCAGGAACTTCACCGGACTGAGTTACGTTATCTACGATGTAGTTACGATCGATTACAAGTGAGAATGCTTTACGGATTGCAGGATCAGAGAATACTTCATTTTCTGTATTGAAGCATACATAGTATGTTCCGATATAGTCAGCGATGTTAAGTTCTCCGGATGCAAGGTAAGTAGCAACTTCGTCTACAGGAAGGTTCTCGATGAAATCAAGTTCTCCGTTGTTGTATCCTTTAAGGATCGCGTTGTTGTCGTCCAGAAGTGCAAATTTAATTGTGTCCGGTCCAAGGTTCTCATAATCATAGTAGTTCTCATTCTTTTCCATAAGAATGTAGGAGTTATGAGACCATTCTTTCATCTTGTAAGGTCCGTTGCTGATATAAGTTGCAGGATCAAATGTCCAGTTCTCGCTTCCCTCTACCATATCTTTACGAACAGGGAAGGTTGCCGGGAATGCCATGATCTCTTCGAAATACGGGCAGTCATAAGTTAAATCGATCTGCAGTGTTGTATCATCTGTAGCTTTGATTCCAAGTGTGTCAGGATCCGCACTTCCGTCAGCTACCTCTGCATATCCTTTTACCATGTCGATCATGTAACAGTAGTCTGCTGCTGTTTCCGGGTTTGCCAGACGTTTCCAGGAATATTCGAAATCTCCTGCTGTTACGGCCTGTCCGTCAGACCATTTGATACCATCACGAAGATGTACAGTATAAGTTACTGTTCCGTCATCGTTTGTCTCTTTATCCCAGGATTCAGCCTGTCCTGGAACTGTAACAGCATTTCCTTCACCGTCGTCTGCCCATTTGACCAGACCTTCGAACATATGGTGGCACATGACAGAACCATCCATTGCTGTATTCAGTGCAGGGTCGATACTCTGTGGTTCAGATGCGATACAGAGATTCAGATTAAATCCGTCTGTTGATTCGCTCTCTGCTGCCATTACAGGTGCTGTAGCTGCCATGCTTGTAACCATAGCTACTGACAGAGCCAGAGACATAATTGTTTTTGCCTTTCTCATTACTTGTCCTCCTTTATTATGGTTTTCGCTGTATGAGAAGTCAGCGATTTGTATTATAAATTCCATTATACAGGAACCCAATACCTATGTTAAGCTTTTTCTTTCGGATTTTTTACTATAATTGCAACAATAATTTTGTTAATTATTTCCTATTTTTATTCTTTCTATTTATTTCAGTATTACCCACCAGTTTACATTATATTTTTTCGTATTCTGTAAGTACTCTGATAAATAGTCAGGCGAATATCCGCTTGACTGTATTATTTATCCAGCAGATGACATGCTGCCCAGTGTCCAGGTTCATGCTCTTTGAACTGTGGCATCTCCTCACGGCACTTCTGTGTCGCATATGGACATCTGGTATGGAAACGGCATCCACTCGGCGGGTTCATCGGGCTTGGCACATCTCCCTCAAGGATGATACGCTTTCTGGTACGGCTCAGCTTAGGATCCGGTACCGGAACTGCAGAAAGAAGCGTCTGTGTATATGGATGGATCGGATGACGGTTCAGCTCATAGCTCTCACCAAGTTCTACCAGAGATCCCAGATACATAACACCGATCCTGTTTGAAATATGACGCACAACAGACAAGTCATGAGCGATAAACAGGTAAGTCAGTCCCATTTCTGCCTGCATATCCTCCAGCATGTTTACAACCTGTGACTGGATAGAAACGTCCAATGCGGAAATCGGCTCATCACATACGATAAATTCCGGTTTAACGGCAAGTGCACGGGCAATGCCGACACGCTGCTGCTGTCCGCCGGAGAACTCATGAGGATAACGGTTTGCATGCTCGGTATTTAATCCTACTCTTGCAAGTAGACCTTTGATCATATCCGCACGGTCTTTTTTATTTGCAGCCAGTTTATGAATGTCGATAGCCTCTCCGATAATCTCTCCGACTGTCATACGAGGATCAAGAGATGCGGATGGATCCTGGAAAATAATCTGCATTTTCTTACGGTAAGGAAGCATGTTTACAGATTTCGCTTTGCCAAGTGGTTTGCCGTCTTTGTCCAACGGATTGTCAAAAATTGTCTGACCGTCATAGATAATCTTACCACCGGTCGGCTCATACAATCTGAGAATGGTTCTTCCCAGAGTTGTTTTACCGCATCCGGACTCTCCTACCAGTCCTAATGTCTCACCTTTCTTAATATAGAGGGAAACATCCTGAACTGCCTGAACACCTGGACCGTTTGTTCCCTTGATCGGGAAGTATTTACGTAAATTCTCTATCTCGACAAGTTTCTTTTCTTCATTTGCCATATCAGTTCTCCTCCTTGCCCATCAGTTCCTGAACACACAGCCAGCAGGCTGAACGGTGTTTCTCGCCTACTTCTACATAAGGAGGCATCTTCTTCAGACAGATCTTCATACAATGCTCACAGCGTGGTGCAAAAGGACAGCCTTCCGGCGGATTCAGCATATCGACCGGAGTACCCTCTATCGGGATCAGTCGTTCGTAACTCTCTGCATCTACACGAGGCATAGAACGCAGAAGTCCTTTTGTATACGGATGCGCAGGTTCATAGAAAATATCATCAACAGGGCCCTGTTCAACGATACGGCCTGCATACATAACGGAAACCTTATCGCAGATATCCGCAACAACACCAAGGTTATGAGTGATAAAAATGATTCCCATTTTTGTTTTCTTCTGCAGGTCTTTCATCAGGTCAAGGATTTGTGCCTGGATCGTAACATCCAGAGCTGTAGTCGGCTCATCCGCGATCAGAAGCTGCGGATGACAGATCAGACCCATGGCGATCATAACTCGCTGGCGCATACCACCGGAGAACTCATGAGGATACTGTTTCATACGCTTCTGTACATTGTTGATACCAACCATTTCCATCATTTCCATGGCACGCTTCTCAGCTTCTTCCTTGCTGATCTTTTTATCATGAGCGCGAAGTGCTTCTACTAACTGATTTCCAATGGTGTAAACCGGGTTTAAACAGGTCATCGGGTTCTGGAAGATCATCGCTACTTTACTGCCGCGGAATTCTGTCATCTGATCTTTGGTAAAAGACAGGACATCCTGTCCTTCAAAAGTAATGGAACCTCCGACAACCTTACCAGGAGACTGAAGAAGTCCCATAATAGAGTAGGCTTCCTGGCTCTTACCGGAACCGGACTCTCCTACTACTCCCATAACTTCGCCGTAGTCCAGGTCGTAGGAGATTCCTCCTACAGCCTTAACTTCACCGGCCGGTGTAAAGAAGGAGACTTTTAAGTCCTTAACTTCCAATAATTTATGTTTCTGTTCAGACATGATTCTCCTCCTCTCTTATTTCTTAAGTTTCGGGTCAAGTGCATCGCGCAGACCATCACCGAACAGGTTAAATGCAAGAATCATTACACTGAGGACTACAGACGGAACGATCAGTCTGTAAGTGTATGTATACATACCGCTTAATGCGTCTGTTGCCATAGATCCAAGGCTTGGAAGCGGTGCAGATACACCAACACCAAGATAGGAAAGGAATGACTCCAGGAAGATCGCAGACGGGATCTGCAGGCAGGTTGTTACAACGATCTGTCCGATACAGTTCGGAAGCAGATGACGACGGATGATACGTCCGCCTGAAGCACCGAGTGCTCTGGCTGCTGTTACATATTCCTGCTGTTTCAGCTGAAGTACCTGTCCACGGATGATACGGCTCATAGTTACCCAGTACAGAAGACCGAAGGCAATGAACATGGAGATAAGGTTCGGACCAAGTACATTGGCAAAGGACTTCAGCGGACCGCCGCCCGGGGAGTTGATATATTCTGTCAGGATTGGTTTCAGTGCAGTTGCGATCAGAAGTACGACCAGCATTTCAGGAACTGCATAGATCAGCTCTACGATACGCTGCATCACTGCATCGACCTTACCGCCACAGTAACCGGAGATCGCACCATATAAAGCACCAATGATCAGTACGAGAAGTGCGGCAAATACACCAACTGACATAGAAACTCGTGCACCATACATAACACGGACAAGAATATCACGTCCGTACATATCTGTTCCAAAGACATGTGGGAAAACTTTCTCGCCGGCTGCTTTACGCTCAAGTTCTTTCTTTGAATATCCGAAGATATGTTTCTTAATTCCCAGTTCCTTGCGGACTGTATCTGGGTCTGTGCTCTCTTCAGACTCACTCGCTGTATCATTCTTTGCTGCTGTTTTTGCTTTTGCGCGAAGGATTGCTTCATCTTTTTTTGTAAACTTCTCACCTTTGGCTTCCGCCTCTGCCTTAGCCTGCTCGATCATTGAATCAACATCAACAACCTCACTCTGAGTTCTGGATGCAATCTCTTCATCTACACGCTGCTGGTCTTCCAGTGTGTAATGATATGGAAACAGGTTCTCAGCGCCATCGTTAAATTCATCATATCCATATGGGATCAGAAGTGGTCCGACGAACGCAAACAGAAACAGGAATATAATAACTCCAAGTGCGACCATCGCCACAACATTCTTCTTTAATCTTCTCCAGGCATCTTTCCAGTAAGATACACTCTGGCGGTCCTGGATGAAATCTTCTTTCTCCTGACTGGAAGCCGAAGCAAAATCATCCGGTGTCAAGTCCTGAAGAAGGTTCTCAATATCCGGCTGAAGACTTACCGGACATTTCTTGATCTTCTTATTCTCTGCCATGATCAGTCTCCTCCCTTTGTCAGGCTGATTCTCGGGTCAGCTACCTTATAGAGGAGGTCTACGACCAGATTCATCAGAATAATAAATGTTGCAAGGAAAATAGTAGTTCCCATGATAACCGGATAGTCACGGTTCTGAATAGACTGTACGAAATAACGTCCCAGTCCCGGGATAGAGAATACACTCTCTACTACGAAACCACCGCATAAAGTAAAAGCAACCTGCGGTCCCAGGTAAGTAATAACCGGGATCAGGGCATTTCTTAATGCATGTTTGAAGATGATCTTCTTATTCTTAAGACCTTTTGCCCTGGCTGTCTTGATATATTCCTGGCTTAAGGAATCCAGCATAGCAGAACGGGTCTGACGTGCAGTATAGCACATCGGGTAAAATCCCAATGCAAAGCACGGAAGTATGTAGGCTCTGATCCCCTGTGACGCATCAAAAATGGACGGGAACAGATTCAGTGCTCCGTCACCTGTGAGTGTTACAAGAAGAACAGATGCAACTACGAAACTCGGCATGGAGATACCCAGAGTGCAGATAACTCTGAGGATACTGTCTGTGAGCTTACCTCTCTTAAATGCTGCGAGACATCCAAGTGGTACACCTACGATGATCGCCCATAACAGAGCGAGGGCACCTACTTTGGCAGATACCGGGAACATCTCAACGATGATATCCAGAACTGCGCGGTTTTTCTGCATCTTCAGGGACACGCCAAAGTCACCATGCAGAATATTTTTAAGATACATGAAAAGCTGAACATGAACAGGCTTATCCAGGCCATATTTTGCATTCAGCGCTGCCAGGGTTGCGGCAGATGGCGTTTTCTCGCTGAGCCACGGGCTTCCAGGCACAGCGTTCATCAGAAGAAATGTAAGGCATGCTACCAGAAAGATCGTAAGCAATGCCATTGCAAATCTCTTTAAGAAGTATTTAGCGTTAGCCATATGTTTTTCCTTTCTTCCTTATATATTGCTTTTCGCTTTGTGGAGATATTTTCGTTACTGTTCTCAGCAACATTGGAACAGTAACTGTTTTTCTGCTATTATTCGTATGTATTCTAGCTGTGCAGATATAAAGGAAATTATACCATACTTTCTCATACCATTTCAAGCTAATACTACTGGAAAATGCTTACGCTTTAATTTGTTAAATATTTATAAAAAATCTAAATTTTTCAGAAATAACATTCCGGTAAACTGGAAAATATATTTAAAATCCCTGCATCCTTGCATTGAAATTAAAACATTTATTCAGTATAATCAATATTAGCAACTGCAGCCATACAGCTACAGTCATTTAAAGGAGGAATATTATTATGGCAACATGGAAAAATCTGGACACTCTTGCTTCCTACAGTAAGCTTGCCGGTCTGAAGGGTCATGTAAATATCGCAGAGGCCATGACAGGCGAAAATGGTGCTGAACGTGTAAAGAAGTACAGCGCACCAATGGCAGCCGGCCTGGCTTATAACTATGCCGCAAAACAGGTTGACGAAACAGTCCTGAACGCACTTGCAGATCTGGCAGACGAAGCCCAGCTTATCGACAAATTTCAGGAATTATACAACGGCGCTGTGATCAATACAGGAGAGAAACGTATGGTTCTTCATCACCTTGCACGAACTCAGCTCGGTGACGCTGTAGTTGTAGACGGTGTTGACAAACGTGAATTCTACGTAGCACAGCAGAAGAAAACCGCTGACTTCGCAAATAAAGTTCACACAGGTGAGATCACTAATGAAAACGGCGAGAAATTCACAACAGTCGTACAGATTGGTATCGGCGGAAGTGACTTAGGTCCTCGTGCATTATATATCGCTCTTGAGAACTGGGCAAAAGCAAACAACACATTTAAAATGGAAGCAAAATTCATCAGCAACGTAGATCCTGATGATGCAGCTGCTGTCCTTGCTTCAGTAGACCTTGCTCATTCTCTGTTCATCGTTGTATCCAAATCCGGTACAACTCTTGAAACTCTGACAAACGAAGCATTCGTCAAGAACGCTCTGGTAAAAGCAGGATTAAATCCATCCAAACATATGCTTGCTGTAACAAGTGAGACATCTCCTCTGGCTAAGAGCGAGGATTATCTGACAGCAATCTTCATGGATGACTATATTGGCGGACGTTACTCTTCTGTTTCCGGTGTAGGCGGTGCGATCCTTTCCCTTGCATTCGGTCCTGAAGTATTTGCACAGATCCTTGACGGAGCTGCTGCTGAGGACAAGCTTGCTACTAATAAGAACATCCTTGAGAATCCGGATATGCTGGATGCACTGATCGGTGTTTATGAGAGAAACGTACAGGGATATCCTGCAACAGCAGTTCTCCCATACTCTCAGGCATTGAGCCGTTTCCCTGCACACTTACAGCAGTGTGACATGGAATCCAACGGTAAATCTGTAAACCGCTTCGGTGAACCTGTAGATTATGTAACAGGACCGGTTATCTTCGGTGAGCCAGGTACTAACGGACAGCATTCCTTCTATCAGTTATTACATCAGGGAACTGACATTGTTCCGCTTCAGTTCATCGGCTTCAAGAAGAGCCAGCTTGGTGTAGACGTAGATATCGAGAACAGCACAAGCCAGCAGAAACTCTGCGCGAACGTTGCTGCTCAGATCGTAGCATTTGCATGCGGTAAAGAAGATGAGAACCTGAACAAGAACTTCAAGGGCGGACGTCCTTCCAGTATCATCGTAGGCGAAGAACTTACACCTGCAGCTCTCGGTGCATTACTCGCACACTTCGAGAACAAGATCATGTTCCAGGGCTTCATCTGGAACCTCAACAGCTTCGACCAGGAAGGCGTACAGCTTGGTAAAGTCCTTGCAAAACGTGTTCTTGCACACGAAACTGACGGCGCACTGAAAGTTTACAGTGATCTGTTAAATATCTAATTCGAGCAAGTCAGACCCGGGAAATCATATCTGATCATGATTTCCCGGTTTTTTTATAACACAAAAAATCATTGTACAAATTCCCAGACAAATATCTTTTCTGGTATTCTGCACAATGATTTTTTAGATTGCTAATATTTATATATGTTGTTTCTCTGTCTATTATTTGTTTCTTTTCCTAATTAAAACTAAAAACTCACTTGATTTAACCAAGTTTTTTTATAAATTCCTCTCTCGGCAATGGTCTGGAATAATAGAATCCCTGAATATCATCACATTCCATCTCCCGCAGAAGTTCCACCTGTTCTGCAGTCTCCACACCTTCTGCGATCACATTCATTCCCAGTCCATGAGCAAGGATAATAACCTGCTGCACAACCATCCTTCCTTTCTGCTGACCAATACAGTCAATCAGACTCTTATCAATCTTCAGAGTATTAAATGGCAATTCACTTAATGTGATCAGCGAAGAATAACCAGATCCAAAATCATCCATATGTAATGCAAATCCTGCATTTACCAGCCTCTCTGTAAAATCTCTGATCTTTACATTATTCAATGTAGCTGTTTCTGTCAGTTCAATCGGCACACAGGAAAACGGGATTCCTGTCTCCTTTACAATTTCTACGTAACGGTCCACAACACCTATATAGTGGATACTTGCACGTGACAGATTTACTGAAATTGGGAGAAGTTCCTGCCCTTTCTCCATCAGTTCACGCTGGAATTCACAAACATGTCTGAATATATATTCATCCAGCCTTACAATCAGTCCGTCTCTTTCATACAATGGAATAAAATCTCCCGGCATTACCATGGAACCATCCGAATTAATCCAACGCACCAATGATTCTGCTCCTACGATTTTTTCTATTTTCACATCATATTTTGGTTGGAAATATGCCACAAATTCTTTATTGCTGATCGCAGATTCAAACCGATTCTCCAAAGCACGGTCCTGCATCTGCTTCTGATTCATCTCTTCTGTATAGTAAGCAATGCTGTGTTCATAATTATCGCGGATACTTCTGATCGCCATAAAGCCTCTGTCACAGATTACGGAAATTGGAAGAGATGTATCAACATCTTCATAAACACCATATTTGATCATCAGATTCGGGATCGGAGCATTCTCTGCAATTTCCTCTGTCAGCTTCTTCATTGTTTCCAGAGATAAATCCCAGTCACCATAGGTCATACATACAAACTGATCACTTCCGTATCTGGATACCAGACCATCTCTGAACATTTTTGTATAAGTCTTTGCCAGATAACATAAAACTTCATCTCCAATTTTATCCCCATAGCTGCTGTTGATCAGTTTAAAATCTCTGATATCAGCAACTATCAGATGAAACCTCTCCTCTGCCTTAGCTTTCAGAAGAGTTTTTGCATGATAAAAGAATGCCTGTCTGGTATAAATTCCTGTAAGTTCATCATGTTCTACTGCTGTAAGTGTCAGAACAGACTCACGCAGCTTAATTACACTGTTGATCCTGCCCACCACTATCTTAAAATTATAAGGTTTCGGAATAAAATCAACCGCCCCCAGATCAAGACACTGAATCTCCGCATCTTTGGAATTACTTCCTGTCATAACGATAACCGGTATGGTTGACAGTAATTTATCTTTATTTCTCCTTCTGAGAAATTCAAAACCATCACATACAGGCATGCAAATATCAAGCAGTACTACTGATAATTCCCTGTAGTGCTCACCAAGGATCTTAAGTCCTTCTTCTCCATTCTCTGCAAGAATAACATCAAATTTCTCTTCCAGAAAAGAAGAAAGAATCTCGCGGTTCAGTTCATTATCCTCTACAACCAGAATTTTTCTTTTTGCCGGTGCTTTTCCAGGCTCTAACAGTCTTACATTGTCAGAATCTTTTCTCATACTTCGCTTCTACTCCCTTCAGACCTACAGCAATGGAGCTGTTATAAACAAAAACATCTCCGGATATCTACGCCGGAGACGCTTAAAATTCATTGATGATCTGTTTATTCTTCTAATGTCTCTTAAAATAACCGGCCAGATGTATTACTCTCGTTTCCTGTCAGAGATTTCTACAATTTAGACCCTGTAACCTCACGATTTCTACTACGCTAAAATATCCTAAGTTATAAAAAATCATACATTAATATTTATGTACTTTGACTCTATAATTTTACATTATTTTGCATAATCTTGCAAGGTCTTATTCCAAAATATTCCAACATTAAAAATATTCAAACATCAGATGTATTATCTCCCTCTGTCATTTGCTCAATTGCTTCAAACCTGATATGTCCGCCTTCATTGGTGTATTTGATAGCATTTCCCAGAATATTGATCAGAACCTGGCTGACTCTTAATTCATCCACCCAAAACCAGGAATGAACCAATTCAATCTTCTCGGAATAATGCATATGCTTCTCTCTGGCGACTGACCATCCTTCAACCGGCTTAACTGCTCTACGTACAACAAGAATCACAACAATAAGTCCCAGCAAAGCACAGACAGCAATAATTGTGATGATTCCTCTGTAGATTTGGCTACAGGGAAGAGATAGAGTGCACCATCATTGTTGAAATATCCTTCATCGATATAAGAATCTACATATTTAGAAAGTTCATCCTCTGTGAAATACTGAGTCAGATCTGCAAGTCCGACTTTCTTCTGAGTTGAATAAGCGATATCTGCATAAGAGGAAAAAATATCCGGCATTTTTTCCGCATCAACAACTCCGTCTGCAGAATCTGTGATTGCCTTCTCCAGATCTGAAACAGATCCCTGACTGTAACCCTTCACATAAATTCCCTGTTCCTTACCAACTGTGGCATTGAAATCTTCAGTCAGAGCATCAAAAGCTGCCTGCTGCATTCCATTATAATAATGCCATACAGTCAGTGAAACCGGGTTGTCAGGATCAAGCTTTACGCCTTTTTTGTCTGAACTTCCACAGCCTGTCATAGCTGCTGCAAACACGGAAAGTGCCAGTACACTCATTAATACTTTCTTTTTCATAATTGTGTTCTCCTCTGCTTATTGTGATTATTCAAGTGTGCGTGATATATGTACTTTCAAATCCATAGCAATTCCAGAAAATAATGTAATTGCCACAATCCTGTACTGCGGTTTTATCTGCCATTCTTACATATTTTCATAATCTGTCGCAAAATCCGGACAGCAAATTTGCATATATAATTTTATTATACGATTCTATTATTCATTGTTCAAATATTATCAGTAAAAACTTATGACCATAAAACTTATGACCAAATTGATAGCAAAAAAGCTTAAAATCAGAACATACAAAAAAGGTATTGAAAGTCAAAAGTCCCACGAATATATTACTTCTTACCATAATACATTCATGGGACTTTTTTGCTTGGGTCAGATCCAGTTATAATCTCCACCGGTTACTGCAAGACTCAGAAGTGCATCCATCTTTTCCACTTCTTCTTCACCTTCAATCTTCTTGATCAGTTCTGCTGTATCCAATACATCCTCCAGGGATTCATCAGGGCCGATCTCATAATCAATTTCCGCTTCGCAGTCCGGACATGGGATTTTTTTTCATGGTCTGCATGGACAGAAAACGGTTGCCACATTTTTTACATTCATAGTATCCGCACTCTTTGGTGCCGTCTGGTACATAGTACATAAGTTAAGTTCCTTTCTATCTTTATCAAATTAGGCGTTTGCGAAACGCCAAAAGCCGCATAAATACGGCATTTTTTTGTTGTTAAAATAAAATATCTCCTCAAGGTTTATGGTAAAATAGAATTGCCTAGAAACTAATTAACCAATCCACCTAAAGGAGATATACTTACATGATAACATATAAACAGCTCACTTTGGCAGAAATTTTTGAAGATTGTCAAAATAAATTCGACAACGACAAATATCAGTTCCTTTCGCTTCTTGATGAAGCCATTAACCTTGATGAAATTGTTCCTGTTTCTTTTATTTCTCATTTTTACGCCAGTACCGGAAGACCTCGCAAACATCAGCTTTATCCAATGCTTAAGGCACTTCTTATCCAGCGTATTTTCTCAATCCCGACGGACACACTCCTGATCGTATTTTTGAAATTTTCCCAGGAACTGCGTGATTTCTGCGGTTTTGATGTTGTTCCGGATGGTTCCAAATTTACACGTTTCAAACAGGATTTTTTATCGGACTTACAATCTATGTTCGATCATCTTGTTGATCTGACCGAACCGATCTGCCAAAGTCTTGATCCTGCCCTTGCTTCCATGACAATCTTTGATACCTCTGGCATTGAAGCATGGGTTACAGAAAATAACCCAAAATATGCCAACCGTATTATCAAGCAGCTAAAGGCTTTCAAAAAGTCCCATAACCTTGATGATTCCTATGATCCTTATAAAGCTGCTTATGGCTCTATGCCAACTCATGCGGCTTCCAATCAGGCAATCCAGCAGATGTACATCAATGGACATTTCTGTTACGCCTATAAATTTGGCATTATTACGAACGGGCTTGGTATTGTTCGTGACATCACTTTCTACAACAAGGACTTTCTAAAAAACCATCCTGATATCGTTGTAGGGAAGAAATCAGATTCACCGGATGAGGATAAATCCCTTGCCGATTCGAAAGCACTTCTTCCAGTTTTAATTGACTTTTTCCAGAAACATCCTTTAATAAATTCAAAGACGTTTCTTGGAGATGCTGCGTTTGATGCCATTAACATTTACAAATCCCTCTTTGAAGAAATTGGCTTTCAAAAAGCTTTTATCCCTTTAAAAACAAAGCTTTCTGTGGAAAGAACCGACTATACTGTCAATGAAAACGGTATTCCCTGCTGTCCTCACGATCCATCACTTCCGATGCGGCGTGAAGGAAGCAGATCCCATTTGCGGAGCAAACTTCCTACCATGAAGTTTGTATGTCCAAAAATGAAATGGGAATACAATCCTGCCGACAAGTCAAAACATCGCGTATGTCATTGTGACAATCCATGTACATCTTCTTCCTGCGGACGAATGATCTACATTTATCCTGAAAAGAACCTTCGTGCCTATCCTGGTGTAGAACGCGGCTCACAGGAATGGGAGGATACTTACAAGATCCGTGTAAATGTTGAAAAGTCAATCAACCATTTCAAAGATAGTTTCTGCATTGCAGATCGTAAAACACAGAATGAGAAAACACTTCATGCTGATTTACTGCTTGCAGGAATTACCCAGCTTGTTACTATGCTTGTCGCTGATAAGATTCATCAATACCAATACATCCGGAGTTTGAAGCCTTTGATTGCCTGATTATTAATATGCATACAATCTTTTCTTCGCAGTTTATCTGGGAAGTCTTTTAGTCATGTTCAAATTTAGAAGTACCTATTTTTCATCTTAAGAATCCTGCGTTGCAGGATTCTTACCGCTTTTTAGTCAGGATTGCGAACTTGTTTCGCAATTACCTATTTATCAAATAATTTTTTTATCCGAGCTTTATATATTATACTGTTTATACTGTTCGTAATACCGTTCGATGCCTTCGCAAAATAATAGACTGCTGAATAATTACCCCAGCTTATACATCCTGTTTTCAGGCATCAGACCGTGAATACGCATTCTTCATCTGGCTGCTCAGTTCAAACAGTACTTTATTTAAAGTATCTGCAGCTGCTTTCTTCACCATCTCTGCAATCTTCTCATTTGCTTCTTCTTTCAGTTCCATTCTCTTTTGTGCATCGGACTCTTTCGCAAGCAATGCATCATATGTATTGATCAGCTCATGACCTTTTGCCATTACATGTTCCTGATAACGTTCAATATGAAACACAGAACTTCTGTAAGAAGCATCTGCCATAGCCGCGATCATTCGACTTGACCAGTAGAAGTTATCTGTAGAAACCTCTGCAGTTGTATTGGCGAGATATTCCGGTGTTTTAGTAACTCCTGCGTAGAACGGAACCAGCACATTAAATGCGTTGGATGCAAAAGCCACCCACTCCAGAATACCTGTATCTTCCGGCTGATCCGTGCGCATCTGGATCACAGACAAGAAATCATTTCTGTTAATACCAATGGAGCGGAACGCACCTTTCATGGATTTATCCCCATATGCAGCATATGGGTCATATGGAGTTCCCTGGAAATGTGCAGACAGAACATATTTCACATCTTCCACTGTAATCTTCTTCTCCGGCACCATGCACCAAGGAATATCATCAGAAGCCGGAGTAAAGTCTGCATCCGGACCGTCCCATTTCTTTGTGTACGGATTCAGATAACGTTCCATAAACCATGCACGCGGTGTATTGTATACATGATCTGCATCATCATGGCTGCCAAAAGCATCACGTGGATTGAGCACACCATCCATAGAAAGATCCAGATGATATTTTTCAATAAATTCTTTCAGGTCTGCTGAGCACATGTACTCTTTCTGCTCTCCGAGAGCATCTTCCAGATCAAAGGAATCAATTCCCAGCTGATTCGGCATTACCACATACATATTGTCAGGAACTCTGCGCGCCATCCAGTGATGTCCTCCGATCGTCTCCAACCACCAGATCTCATCCTTATCCTGAAAAGCAATTCCGTTCATCTCATAAGTTCCATATTTCTCCAGCAGGCTTCCGAGACGTTTCACGCCCTCTCTTGCACTGTGGATATAAGGCAGAACAATATAAACAATATCCTCTTCTCCGATACCGCCTGCGATTTCTTCTTTCCCGTCCTCTGCAGGCTGATAAACAACCAGCGGATCTGCACCGAGAACACGCGGATTGGAAGTGATGGTTTCTGTGGCAGTCATTCCGACATTGGCTTCATTCACACCACTTGCAGCCCACACACCTTCTCCTTTCAGAGCATTCGGCATGGATGTATATCTCATTGGGTTGTCCGGCAGTTCGATCTCTACATGAGAAATCTCAGATTTATATTTACGTGGCTGCGCCTCAGGATGAGTCACCACAAATTTCTTAGCAGTAAAATGTCCGGAACCGGAATCATCGTTTCTTGCGATCATTGTAGAACCATCGTAGGATGCTTTCTTACCGACTAATATTGTTGTACACGGCATAATGCGTTACCTCCTTTTATCTGTCACTTCGTTTTTCTCCGATTTGTCTGTTGACAGACGCTGATAAAATTATAGCACTTTTCGACATGATTCACCATCCTGTTTATTCTACCATTTTTTCTTTTAATTTCTCCTCATTTTCTCGTCCAAGCTCGTTTGTCATTCCATTCAGTGCGAATAAAACCGCCGCCATCAAAAACATGATTGCAGGTCCAAAATTAATAACTGCATTCATTTTTGTCAATGTTGCAGTGGACATCTGCGTATTTGCTTTAAAACCTACCAGCCCAATTGCAAGAATTCCTACAGCACCCCCAATTGCATTTCCAAGTTTTGTAGAAAAAGAAATACAGCTATAAATCACCCCGTCTGAGCGTATCCCACATCGCAGCCAGTTATCATCAATAATCTCCGCGCCTAATGTATAAGATACAATTCCTCCAAGGTTAGTTGCTCCATATGCAAATCCAAGCGCAACAATAACAAAGCTCATTCGCATCTGTCCCATAAAGAAGAAAAGGACACAACACAATGCCTGAAGCAGAGAAGATATAGCTCCTACTGTCTTTTTATTTATCCTGTTCAGAAGAAATGGTGCATAAAAATTTACAATCATCATTCCTGCTGACATTGCTGTTGCAAAAACTGCTATCATTTTAGGCTGATTCAAAATATAGATAAAATAATAAGCCATGATACCCAGTCTTCCAAAAATTCCTGTAAGAAATGTCAATTCCGCAAGAATCAAAAGCAATGCATTTCTGTCGGAAAAAGTATATTGAAAAGAACGAAACAGCGCAAGTGTTGTGCTATCACGTTTCTGATAACGTTTATTTCCAATGTTCTCTTTTGTAAAGGCCACACAAATTAAAAAACACGGAATAGAAAGTATTGAAAAAATAACTGCCGTCAGAAAATATCCTCTTCCATCAGAAGTAGAACCCTGACCAAATTTCATGATCATCGGCATAGTAACTGCACCCATCAAGATTTGTACAATTCCTCCCATAATACCGCGAAATGCATTTAGTGAAACTCTCTGCCGATTATCTGCAGTCATCGAATTAGCCAAGCAGCCCACCGAAATATTTACTGCTGTATATGCCATTCCACAACCAATATAAGTAATCGCACACCATAATATTTTCCCTGTTGAAGACAAATCAAGATTCAAAAATGTCAGACAGTTCAAAACTGCCAAAATTGGAGCACCAAATAAAATATACGGTCGATAACGTCCCATTTTACTATTTGTATTCTCTGCAATTGCACCAAACATAGGATCATTGACTGCATCCCATATTCGTGCTATGAGCATAATAAAAGAAATTCCTGCAGGAAGCAGACCTACTACATCCGTATAATATAATGTAAGATAAGAACTTATCAGTGACCAGATAAATTGCAATCCGGCTTCTCCCATTCCATATCCTAATTTATTCCAGACAGAAAGACTGTTTTTATATTTTTTTAAAAAATTTTCTGACAAATCATGCTTCATGCTTTATTCTCCATATACTATCTGGAGGCAGAATATTTGCCCCCAGTATAATACTCCAAATATGACAGTTAAATTTTGTTAATTTGGACTATATTTTAGATTTCCTTGTTGAAAACGGAATATGCCCCTTGATTGTCTTCGATAATCAAATCCTGAAAATGCTGAAAAAATTAAGCGAAATTCAGGAAATATCCATTATCCGTATCTTTTCTGATTCGCAACAATTTAATAGTATCGTTGAAAAAATTCTTATGCATGTCATCAACAGATACGGTCTAAAAGAAGTATCAAACTGGAAGTTTATGATTTGGTATTATGTCTATAAACAAACCTTAATCGGTATTCCTGGAAATTTTGTAGACATATGGGACAATTTTTTTGAAACTGTACGAAAAATAATCCCAAATGCTCCTGTAGGCGGCGTCAGCTACAGTCCCTCCCTGCATAAAGACAGTATCGTAAACTTCTACCGTGAATGGACAAATGCAAAACATATGCCAGATTTTATAACTATAAATTCTTTTCCTTACCGCGAAGCAGAACAGCCTACAAAAATGAATGCCATACGGCAAAATATTGATACCTTCTTTTCTGATGATCTTGCTTATATCCATTCTGTTCTGGAGGAAGTCCATTTTCCTGAATGTCCCATTGTTGTAATGGAATGGAATCTTAGTTTTATACAAAGGAATTCATTTAATGATATGGCTGCCAAAGCAGCAATTATGATAAAACAGATGACAGATTCACTTGGCGAAGTAGACTATGTTTGTTACTGGCATGCAAGTGATATCTTTGCCGGAGATTTTGATGCAAAGCGAATTCTGAACGGAGCATGTGGTCTGATCAGTTCAGACGGATTTTGTAAGCCACCTTATTATGCATTACTTTTCTTCAAACAATTATACAATTATCTGGTTGAACGAGGCAGTCATTACATTGTTACAAAGAATGGTCTTGATCACTTTGCTATTATTCTTTTTAATAATAAATCATTGAATTATGAATACTATTCAAGAGATGAATCTACGATTGAGATGAATGATGATCAAAAGATTTTCAGTAATCATGATGCTTTGGAAATCACCCTCACTCTTCAGGGAGTACAAAACCGAGACTATCATGTCCGTAAGCAGATTTTTGGTCCAGAATCTGGCAGTATCCTTGATGAATGGAGACATCTGGGAACAGATCTACAACTGACCTTAAACGAAATTTCCTATCTGAAACGGTGCAGTATTCCTCATAGAAAAAACGAAACTATCCTTGCAGAAAATAAGACTCTTATTATACAGGAATTATTACAAGAGCATGAGGTGATGTTTATACAGATTGATTAATACATTATCGTTATTTTACACGTGCTACATTATAAAAAACTATATTTCAAATCCAACTTATTCTGGTAAGAATTATTTCTTCCAGAATAAGCTCTTTAATCGTTTCATTTTCAATAATACAATTGCAATTTTAGTCAACTGCATGTTTAATAATCCCAATTCCAATCGGATACGGGCCTGTGTGAACTCCAATCGTTGCTCCAATCTGATAGATTCCGATTTTTTCAATTCCAAGGCGTTCTTTCACCAGATTTTTCAGCATTTCACGGAACTTCACTGCTTCTTCATAATCGTATCCATAACCAATACAGAAACTGTATTCTCCCGGTTTTGCATTAACTTCATCCAAATATTCTCTGGTCATGTCTACGACTTTCTTCATGGATCTGACACGTCCTCTGGCTAAACCGGAACTGAAGATTTCGCCTTCTTTTAGTGTAATCATCGGTTTGATTCCAAGTGCACCTGCTGCAATTCCTGCAAGCTTTCCGATTCTTCCGCCATGCTGCAGATAGTCAATACTTCCAACTGTAAAAAGAATACGTCCGGTCTCACGGATTGGAAGAATCTTTTCAATGATTTCTTCATAATCCATTCCCATATCACGCAGTCTGCATGCTTCCAGCACAAAAAGTCCCTGAAGAACTGTATTTATTGTAGAATCAATTACTGTAATCTTTGCCTGCGGATATTTCTCTTCAATCATCCCTTTTGCCACTGTTGCAGACTGCAAAGAACCACTGAATTTCTTTGTAATACAAATACAGATAACCGGAATATTCTCTTTCGCACTCTTCTCAAATGCATGATAAAAATCATCTACTGACGGCATGGATGATTTTGGAAATACATTCGGATGATCCACCATCTCCTGATAAAAATCCCGGATTCCGATTTCTACTACTTCTTTCTTATATGTCTCACTGTCAAAAGACACATAAAAGGGAACGACTTCAATATCTTTTTCTCTCGTAAGTTCCTGTGGAAGATCCAGCGAGCCATCGCTGACGATCTGAACTTTCTTTTGCATAATATACCTCTCCTGATTCATGTGATACGGATAAAAACATCCGCATTCCTTTAAAACATAATTTTTCCTTTTTAAATAAACGAGAAACATTATAGCACAAGAATCTGGATTGATGCAGGCATTACTACAGATTTTATACTTTTTTAAGATATCAGTATTGTTTTCATCTGCTGTATGGTTTTCTTTACTTCATAAACAATCTGGCTGTTTATGATATCAAAATGTATCTCTTTTCCGCTTCCACCATACTTAGCTTCGTAAATTGCAGCTTTTTCTTCATCATGGTCTTTATATCTGGCTTTACCGCCAGGTAAGCATTGGAATTTGCATGATTCGGATAGTTCTGGCTTTTCTGGATGTAAAACATTTCTTTATTTTCTCTAAGGTCTGCTTCCAATTTGTCCAGTTTTTCCAGAAACAGCTTGGTTACTTTCGGATAATGTTCCTTAATATAAACCAGATTTCCATGCAAACAAGTAGCACTCTTTTCCATAAGTCTGCGTTCTTCCTCATTCGTAAAATCTGCATACTCATCTGGCTGTACCTCATTTCCTGCAATAGATCTCTGCAACTGCTCAAACCAGTACAGATGCCTGGACATACTGTCCGGGAACATAAAATACGTGGAGAATTCATGATCGATCATCGGCGCCAGCCGCAGGATTTCGCCTGCCTCATTGCATATAAATGCAATGTTCTCATAATGGTAATTCTGATCACCTTTCAGAACCGAGATCAATATCTGAATCGCCAGCTCCTCCGCCAGTTCCTGATGGGTCTGGAAATAATCTGCGTTCAGTATCTTTGTATAGTCATAGAACATCTGACAATAATTTACATAATCATTAATGTTTACTTTGTCACCCGGATACTTCCGAAAGAACTCCAAGAGATTCATCAGGTGTTCACCTTTTCCGTAGATCATCGGACATACAGTTCCATAATCATAATACTTCTCAGTCTCCGTCTCATAGCCTTTGCAAATGGCAAGCTGATACTGCGGAGCAGAAACAAAATACTCATTAATCACCCACGACCAGAATACTTCTGCATAAGCAAACAGAGGAGTAGAAAATGGCTTAGACTTTGTAAGTGGTTTGAACACCAAATTTTCATTAAAAACAGGAAAATATTTTTCACCTTTGACCACCCCGACAGTTTCTGCTGTCAAGTTTCTTGTTCGGGATGAATATTCATAAATTTGAGAACTGTAATTTGCTTTTTGTTTCATTGTTTCTATTTATTCCTTCCATGGTATTAATTTTACTCATATTTCTGTGTAATTTCCCAATATCCATTTCTAGGCGAACCATGTCGAACGAGTATACCATATTCTTTCAGTTTTCTTATATTTTTTTCTACACTTCGACTACTAATGCATAATTCCTCTGCTATTTTTGCCGCCGGTAGACGAGCATCTATAGAAAGAATGTTAATAATTTTCTTTTGAATATCATTTAATTCATTTTTCCGAACTTTCTCCGAACTTTCTCCGAACTTTCTCCGCATTTTCTCCGAACTTTCTCCGCATTTTCTCTGATTCCATTCCGTTTTCTTTACAGAATTAGATTCTATCTGACCTGAAGAAATATTTCTAAACAATTCTACTCGGAACATATTATCAAATTCCTGAATTTTAGGCTCTGGAAGTCCATATTCTCTTGCACAGTTAAAAATTCTTTTTATTCCACTTCCCCAAGCCTCTACAAGTCCCATCTGGCTAAAGACATTGGCAATACCTTTATTTCTAAGTTTTGAATGTCCATTCATTACCTCTTCATAAGTCAATCCATTATATAAGCCTCCCGGCGACGTTACTTCCAGACGATCATCGTATATCGCAACCTGAATACAGGATTCATCCAATAAATTCCGATGGCAATGTGCATTAATAATCATTTCCCTGATAGCTTCAGGTGGAAGTTCATATTTTTCCTTACGTACTAGTCCGCCAATTGTAGCGCCAAGTCTGATATTCCTCAACACAAAATCTACCGCTTCCTCTATCTGATTATACACAGGTCCAGTAAATTCTCGTTTATCCAAAAACACAACTCTGTCCGCACCCTTAAACACAGCACACTGTGTCTTTGAAAATGGAAAATAATCTGATGTGAGTAATGCATACGCATTTGTTGCCAACAACTGACCATCATTTTGTTTTAAAATTTTCCAGTTAATAAGTTGTTCTTTTTTCACAGAGTTTGCAGACATTCCTGCTTTTTCTCTAAAACTTTCAATGTCTTTACAAAGTTTCTCCGTTGCTTCATCCGTAACAGGATATCCTACGCAAGTCAATTCATCCCATGATATTCGAGCTCCTTCCATTTCCAGTTCTTTAACTTTATCTGGAAATGCAAGTCTGGAAGTTCCAGCTACACGTATATAAGTGCCCTGCTCTTTTCCCTTTGATTTCAGATAATATGGACGATTCTTACCAGGTTCCACACTTACTACAATAACCGTTTTACCATTAACAGTTTGTGGTTCAATATCTGGGATAATCTGCGGCACACATGAATCTGAAACCGCATTAGCTATTCCATCCATTAATTGAAATAGCACTTCATTCTCTACTCCAACGATTTGATGTGTCCTGTCATCAACACCTATAATCAACTTTCCACCCTGTGTATTAGCAAAAGCTACTATTGTTTTCATGTACTTTTCACTTTTATCAGGCAGTGCCACCTTATATTCAATATTCTTAGACTCACCAGAAAATAATGCATCTTTTGCCATCATAATATAGAACCTCCTGTTTTTTAATACTATACTATAAATTCACATCCACTGTCTTTGATGTCCTGCAGATAATCGCACCTTATTTTCCCACAACAATTACTGTAGAAAATAATCAGGGTATCATCAGCACATAATGCATCCGCCCCTTTTAATCCGTTTGATCCATTCACGTTCTCATAATCAACCAGTATCGCTGCCATCTGACTTCCTCCATAATTATTACCAGTGTATTTCCCACATTTTTCTTGCCTTATTTATTATGTATTCGTATAATAACCATAGGTTACATTTTCTTCTACGATATCATAACCAATGGTTATTTTCAAGAGGTGAATCCAATGAAATTTTTTCCTGAACGATTGACACAATTAAGAGAATCTTTAAATATCAGCAAGGCTGAAGCTGCCCGCAGACTCAATATTTCTGCAATGACTTATGGTCGTTATGAAAAAGGCGAGCGCGAACCATCTTATCAGTCTGTATGCTATATTGCGCAGGTTTTTCACTGCAATGTGGATTTTCTGTATGGAGTTTCGGATGATATGGATTGTGATTATATTATTATTTCACGTTCAGAATCTCCGGATCTATATGCTTTGGTAGAAATTATGAAGAAAGATACTGAACTAAGCAACCGGCTGACTATCTACGCCAGAGAATTGCTCAAAAAAGAGAAAACACCTGAAAATTAATATTACAGCTAATTTTCGGGTGTTTCTCCGACGTTAATACAACGTTCCTACATACCCTTGCGTTTCCCGTTTCATATAGCATTCATTGACCTGATCAGATTCCATAATTTCCAGTACATATTCCATCCCTGTAGCCAATTCGCGTTTTTTCAGTTCTTCTAATGGAATCCAGTATACTTTTCCCTCTTCAGAACTTTTTAATTCACCGGAAAATTTCTCTGCTTTGTAGAGAAAAAGTACATTATGAATGCCATTTCTATGCCAATGATATACCCCTCGCAGCTTCGGGTTTTCTATGTTTAATCCGGTTTCTTCCCAGACTTCGCGGATTACGGAATCGTTAAATATTTCATTCTTCTCCACATGACCGCCGGGAAAGGTTGTTCCGGTGTAGCTGTCGTTTACTTTGTCCAGTGCCAGAACATTTCCTGCATTGTCACAGATCATGCACATATTCATCAAACAAACCTGGTCTATATGGTTTTCCCCTTTTTCATTAAATAATCTTTTAACCCGCTTGTTAATATTAGATCTTTTGGATTTGTAATGCTTAAAGACCTCTCCATAAGGAATCCATATTCCAGCTTGTTCAATTTTTTCATATACTTTATCTACTACTTCTGACAGTTGTTTGTCATTTGGAAATGTATATTTTTTAGTATAAAAATCTCTTGTTTCCTGAAACATCCATTCTGCAATTTTTTCTTTCTGTTTCAGTTTTAAATGGGAATATTTCTTATCCGTCTGTACTAATCGTCCATCTATTATTTCATGATTCTTTTGTGACATTATTAAATTTTCCTCTTATTTTCTTTGCAATTAACAATATAAATTCCCGCGCAAACTAGGAGCAGAGCTATCAGGCTTCCAATATTGAATGCCTGCTTCACCTCACCAAGTATCAGAGCAGACAGAATCACACTGCACAACGGATTGACAAATCCAAAGATTGCAACTTTCGAAACATCATTCCATGCAAGCAGTACAGACCAAAGTGTATAGGCCACTGCAGAAACCATTGCCAGATAAAATATAATTGCCACACCTCCTACAGTAACATTTCCGAGATGTCCGCCCATTCCCACTCCGATCAGAGTCAGAACGATTCCTCCCATCGCAAACTGCGTTCCACTCAGCACTACTGGAGATACTTTTCTGGAAAATAGATTGATCAGGACCGTGGAAATTCCATAAGATAACTGCGCAATCAGAATAAATCCCTCACCAGTCAGCTTAAATCCCATATCCAGGGAATTTCCCATCAGATTGATCACAACAACTCCGGCAAATCCCAGAACGCATCCTGCTATTTTTCTGCCTGTCATTCGTTCATTACGAAAGATCAGACAGGACATCAGAATTGCGATAAAATTTCCAAGTCCAGTGATAATGCCGCCTTTTACTCCTGATGTATGTGCAACACCTATATAAAAGAAGAAATATTGTCCAACTGTCTGTGCCAGACATACTGGAACTGCATATTTCAGAATCTCTTTATCTGGGATCATCACTTTCTTTTCTCTGATGGACGCAAAGATCAGTACCAGAATCCCCGCCAAGGTAAAACGTACTCCTGCAAACACGATCTGACTCGCAGTATCTGCAGAATCCACCTGCATCAGGCGATAACCTGTCTTAATTACTGGAATTGCGCTACCCCATAGAATACAGCAAACACAGGCAAGGAGCGCTACAATTCCAGTTTTTGTTAATGTGTTTTGTTTTTGTGTCATTTTAGATTTCTCTCTTTTCATTTGTTTTTCACTTTTTCTATTGTAACATAGATTTTTAAACAATTGTTAGCGCTTTTTGAGTCCCATCACTAAGCTGCAAAATTTTACAGCACTGTCAAGTAAATATTATCGATCCTATTCACTACTTTCTCATCCTGATATAAGCAATTCTCTATCCATTACTTTTCAAAATTAACACGGGAAACTTACTTGATTTGTTTAAATTAAAAAGCAGAAATGCCTTTCACGAATAAAATCGCTTCAAACATTTCTGCTTCTGTAATCCTGTCTGTAAATCTTTAAAAATAATATTCCTCAGAATAAATCCTCAGATCCTCTTTCGTCCATTCTCCGTTTTCGATATGAAAACTGTTCAACACCGGATAGTCTGCCATCAGTGACAGGATCAGGTAACTTGCTTTTGAGTCAAAGGCAAGACGAATATCTTCCACGGACGGGCGGGATGGAGACGACGGATGGGAATGCCAGTTTCCCAGCGGTTTCAGACCATTGGCACGCATATCTTTGATCGCATTCATCTGATCTCTTGGGTCCAGAGTAAAGTGGTCTTCGGCATGATCTTTATTTTCCAGGAAATATACTTTTTTGATTTCTCTTCCCTCTTCGGTCTCTGCACCGGCCAGAAGTCCGCAGGCTTCTTCCGGAAGATGCTCTTTTGCATAATTAACGATTTCATCATAGAGATGATCTCTCATTCTTATTATAGCCATACTTTTCTCCTGTTTTGCATCAGGTTTTCTTGTATTTACTGCTCATCTCTTGTGGCAAATCGGCCTGCTGTTTCCTCACAGACCTCCTGCTCGTAGTCGATCGGTTCCAGGATTGTCGGATGATCTCCGCATACTGCACAGTCATGAGTATCCTTCGGCAGTTTAACCTTATGGAATTCCATTGTCAGCGCATCAAAAGTCAGAAGATATCCTGTCAGAAGATCACCTACACCGATCAGATACTTGATTGCTTCCATTGCCTGTAGGGAACCGATGACACCTCCCATTGCTCCGATGACACCTGCCTGCTTACAGGTAGGAACTGCATCCTTGGGCGGCGGATTCTTGAATACGCAGCGGTAACATGGACCTTCCCCGGGTACATAGGTCATCAGCTGACCTTTAAAACGAATGATACCTGCATGGGAAAATGGTTTTTTCTCCAGTACACATGCATCATTGATCAGAAATTTTGCCGGGAAATTATCAGTTCCGTCAATAATAAAATCATATTCACGAATCAGTTCGCGGATGTTGGATGCGTCTACGAACATCCGGTAAGTTTTTACTTCCACATCCGGATTCATGGCATTCATGGTTTCCTTTGCTGATTTTACCTTTGCTTTTCCGATATCTGCTGTGCTGTGGATGATCTGTCTCTGCAGATTGGAAAGATCTACCTCGTCCGCATCCACAATACCGATTGTTCCCACACCTGCTGCTGCCAGATACATTGCCGCAGGTGCACCAAGACCGCCTGCACCGATGATCAGTACTTTTCCTTTCAGGAGCTTCTTCTGTCCCTTTGCCCCCACTTCTTTTAAGATGATGTGACGGGAATAACGCTCGATCTGTTCATCTGTCATTGCCATTTAGCATCCACCTCCCATGAAATAAAGAAATTCTACATTGTCTCCCTCTTTTAATACGGTAGACTCTTTATCCTCTGATGCAACAAATTCTTCATTAATAGAAACGGTTACATATTCCGGCATCTCTACATTTTCCTGTGCGATCAGTTCCGGAAGTGTCAGTCCGTCTTTTACTTCTTTTTTCTCTCCTGCTACTGTGATAAACATATTTTTCTCCTTTATGCCTGCTCTCTTTTTAGAGTAATCCTTCAATCCAGCTGTTTAACTCTGCCTGTTTCAGTGCTCCTGTTTTCCGGTCTTTCGCCTGTCCGTCTTTAAAAAGGATCAACGTCGGATTTGCCTGCACTTCATACTGCTCTGCCAGCTCCACATCAAAGTTCGTATTTACTTTATATACTTTAATCTTATCCTCATAATCATCTTCCGCATTTCCGAGAACCGGTGCCAGCTTTTTACATGCCACACAGGAATCTGAATAAAAATCCACCAGAACCGGAAGTTTTTCCTTCAGGACTTTCTCTTCAAAATCCGTCTTGCTTACCCGTACTGCCATCAGTCTTCCACCTTTCTTACATACATGGTGTAAGTACCATCTTCATTATCGGTTAATTTCAGTACCTTATGCCCTTCTTCTTTCATGCTGCGCGGAACATTCTGCACTGGTTCGCCATCGTTCATGCGGACAGCCAGAATCTCTCCATCCTCCAGTTCTTCGATTGCTACTTTTGCCTTCACGAATGTCAGGGGGCATACTTTATCGGTAATATCAACCTCATCGGTTACTTCAAAATCTAATTCAGCCATTATGTCTCCTTTCACTGTCCTTCATACGCATCTTTCAGCTGACTGCGGAAATCTTCTTCTCCCACACGCTGCAATGTTTTGCGGAAACGTTCACTTGGATTTGCATTTTTTTCAAAGAAATTAATTGCCGCATCTGTCACACGAAACAGTGTTTCTTTATCCGGGATCAGAGGAAGCAGTTCTTCTCCTTTATAGATATTATTTCCGAAGGTTCCTCCAAAAGATACGATATATCCCGGAGTTCCTTTCCATGCATCCACCGGACAGCTCTTTACACAGCGGCCACAATGATTACATTTCTGCGCATCCAGTTCTATTTTGCCGTCCACCATCTTCAGTGCATCCTGTCTGCAGGCTTTCACACACACACCACAGGAAATACAGTCGTCTTCCTTATATTCGATGTTCATGCCGCCTTTGATTCCAACATCGTTTTCTTCTGCTTTCAGGCAGTTATTCTGGCATCCTGTAACACCAAATTTGAATTTATGCGGAAGTTCCCGTCCGAAATATCTCTCATCAAGCTCTTTTGCCAGTGTGTAGGTGTCGATACATCCGCTTGGACAGACCTCTGAACCCTGACAGGCTGTAACTGTACGTACACGTGGTCCGCACACACCGGTTCCCACACCGCCTTTTGCCAGTGCTTCTTTTACCTCTGCCAGTTCTTCCACTTTAATAAAGGGAATCTCAATGCCCTGACGGGAAGTCATATGTACATATCCGCGGCCGTATTTTTCTGCTACTTCTGCTACTGTCTTAATATTCTCTGCAGTCAGGTTTCCACCGACCACTGCCAGTCTCAGGGAACCGTAACCTTTCTGTTTCTGTCTCATATATCCGCCTTTTTTTAAGGCTGCATAATCTACTTTCTGTGCCATTTTTATCTCTCCTTTGTGTTTTTAGAGCGTTTTTTCAAATATTTTTTCCAGATCTGCGGCTGTCCGGTATCCTTACAGCCGGTTGAATTATCGTAATACTCTCTCAGTTTCTTCTATTTCAGATATTCTGCCACTGCGGTTGCTGCATTGGCACCATCCGAAACCGCAGTTACCACCTGACGCAGTTTCTTTGTTCTTGCATCTCCTGCCACATACAGCCCTTCCAGAGCGGTTTCTCCTGTCTCCCCTGCTCTGACATAACCTGAATCATCCAGTACTGCAAATTTTTTCAGAAGATCTGTCTGTGGTACTGCTCCGTAAGCAACAAATACACCGTTCACATCTATCACAGTTGCATCTTCCAGAACTACTCCGGTTACTTTCTGCTCTCCGATGATCTCTTTTACCTGATGCTCCAGTACGAAGATAACGTTTTCCTTCTCTCTCAGTTTCGCCACTGTAACAGCGGCTCCTCGGAATTCCTTTCTCCTGTGGATCACATATACTTTCTCTGCCACATCCGCCAGGTAAACAGCATCATCAAGTGCTGTATCTCCACCACCAAGAACTGCGACTGATTTATCTCTGTAAAATGATCCGTCACAGATTGCACAGTAAGAGACACCCTTTCCTGCATATTCCTGTTCTCCCGGAATATTCGCTCTCCGCGGTGTGGCTCCTGCCGCATAGATTACGGTTTTCGCTTCCACCTGCGAACCATCTGCAAATACAAGTTCAAAATCTGATGAAGCTTCTTTCTTTATCTCTGTTACTTCCTGTTCCATGAAGGATACCCCAAGCTTCACTGCATGTTCCCGGAAGTTCTCACCCAGATCATAACCGCTGATGCCCGGAAATCCCGGATAGTTATCTACCTGTCCGCTTTCTGCGATCTGTCCGGTTCCTTCATATTCTTTTTCTATCACTACGGCTGACAGATTAGCCCTCTTTGCATAGATTGCCGCACTTAAACCCGCCGGACCGCTTCCAATGATACCTACATCATATTTCATATCGTCAGTTCCTTTACACCTATTATTCCTATCGAATTAGTATGTTTTATAATAAACATAATAACACCGATAATTTCCTCTGTCAATAAATAAGATTATAAAAATTTTTTAGGATTCGTTATGGACTCAGGTTATAGCAGTTACTTAATATTCGCTGTACTAGATCCAGTTGTAATCTCCGCCGGTCAGAGCAAGGCTCAGAAGTGTGTCCATCTTCTCTACCTCTTCTTCACCCTCCATCTTCTGGATCAGTTCTGCTGTATCCAGCACATCCTCCAGTGACTCGTCCGGACCGATCTCATAGTCGATTTCAGCCTCACAGTCCGGGCATGGAATCCTCTTCATCGTCTGCATAGACAGAAAACGGTTGCCACATTTTTTACATTCATAATATCCGCACTCTTTCGTGCCGTCTGGTACATAATACATCTTTTAATTTTCTCCTTTTTTTTGTTTATATGATTAGTTTTTATATGATTGGTCTTCTGATGACAAAGAGCTGCCGGTTTTGATGATTCCCGGACAGCCCTTTATTCAACCTTCTGTACATCTAATTTTCTGCTTTTTCTTTTCTGAGCAGCTCTGTATATTCTGCTTCCCTCATAGGTCTGGCATAGAAATATCCCTGAGCCTTGTTACAGCCGAACCCCTGAAGCATTACCTTCTGCTGTTCGGTCTCCACACATTCCGCAATGATGGAAAGCTTCATATGATTTCCCATAGTAATGATCATATGCAGGATTTCTTCTGCTCTTCCATAAGGATCTGCTGCACTTAAGAAACGCATATCCAGTTTGATCTCATCAACAGGAGCTTCTTTCAGCATATTCAGGGAAGAATATCCACTTCCAAAATCATCCATCAGAATACGGAATCCTCCCTGGCGAAGCTTCTCCACAACTGAAAAGATCATTTCCGAGTCAGTGGCATACGCAGTTTCTGTTATCTCCAGTTCCAGATATTTTCTCGGAATCTGATAGCGTTCTGCTATTTCGCAAAGGGTCTGAAACAGGTTCGGATTATAGAATCCAACCCTGGACAGATTTACGGACACAGGATGCAGAGGAATACCCTCATCCATACATTTCTTCAGGAAAATACAGGTCTCTTCATAAATGTAGAGATCTACTTTTGCAATGTATCCGTTTTTCTCCAGTACAGGAATGAAGATTCCCGGAGGAAGCAGTCCCTTTTCCGGATGTTCCCAACGAACCAACGCTTCCGCTCCGATGACACGGTCAGTACACATATCATACTTTGGCTGAAAGAATGCCTTAAACTGCTTTTCCTTAAGGGCATCATCCAGCTCATTAATGATCATCTGCTCCTGGATCAGTTTCTTTCTGTGTGTATCATCATATACAGCAACCTGAATCATATGATTCTTCTTAATGCTATCCGCCGCCAGATGAGCCCGGTCACACATGATTCTCAGACTCTTTGATCTGTCTCGTATCTCATAAATCCCGGCAGAAATCTCTACTGTAGTCTTCAGATAATAATCTCTGATCCGATTACAGAAATGATTTATCTTTGCCTGTATCCTGTCCTCATTATCCAAAGTCAGGATTACAAAATGGTCTGCCTCATATCTGCAACTGACAATATCTATCCTGCCAAAAATTTTCTCCAGCTCCAGACCGATAAACTTCAGGAACCCGTCACCTGCATCCTCTCCAAACAGATCATTGACAAGCTTAAAATTCTCAATATTGATATAGACAATTCTGGCATCTGCCTCCGAATGCTTCTCCAGAAATTCCCTGCTTCTCCGGTAAAATCCTTCTTTATTAAGAAGCCCGGTCAGTTCATCCGTCTCCATCCTGCAACGATATGCTTCCTGCGCCGCAGCTTCCACCTGCATCTGTGTCCTGTGTCTGTTATTAACAATCACAAGTATAGTCAATGCCACCAGAAAAATCAGGATACATACGATCTGATATCTGTATTTCTCCATAAATTCCCATATGGAAAAAGATTTCTGCAGATTTATGGAATACTGCCTGATAATATTCTCCTCATCCTGACTGCTCAGGCTTCCGATGCTCTTATTGATCACAGAAACAAGATCGGGGTCTGTATTGTCCCCGTATATCATACAGGTCTCTGCTTTGGTAAAAACAATTCCCGACAATGCAAGATCACGATACTTTTCATCCTGCAGATAATAAGATGCTGCGTAACTGTCCATAATGGCCATATCTGCCTTTTTATTTACCACCGCATCCAAAACTGTCCGGGGTGAATCACAGTAAATCGCTTTATATGGGAACTCCCCTTCCGGTCTCAGACTTTTATATTTCTCAAATATACTGTTCATAGAGACAGTCAACGTCTCCAGAGTATTGATATCTTCTCCACGTTCTGCTACTATCTGAAATTCTCTCGTGAAAAATCCACCTGTAAGATGAACTTCAGGTTCATCGATCATTTCCTGACAGGCGGTAATTCCGGCTATAAAATCATACTTTCCACTCTGCGCAGCCTCTATAGGATCGGTATCCGGAGAAAGACTTTCAAACTCAAAAGGTATCCCGCTGATTTCACTGAATTTCTTCAGCAACGCTATATAGATTCCGTCCAGCTTTCCTGTTTCTTTATCTGTATATATCAGTGGCGGTTGATCACCAATACATCCTATCTTTATGGGTGCACTGACGTTTTTGATATATTCTGTCTCTTCCCGGGTCAGAAGAGGTCTTGAATTTCTGTTTTTGTCCATAACATACTGTTCTGTAAGATTTTCTGTAAGATCTGGCACTTCTGCTTTAAGCTGCTCAAGAGCATTGTTTACCGCACTTATGACCTCTGTATTTCCCTTTGTTGTCATGATATACATAGGTGCAGCCCCGAATTTGTCCACAATCTTAAGTGAATCATGTTTGGAGATACTTCCCGTCAAGATCATATCCACTTTCTTCTGCTCAAGAGCCTCTATCTGATCCTGTTCAGATTCATAGTACTCCTCCGGACAGTGAAAATTTTTCTCATCCTGACGCTGTTCAAACTCTTCATTCTGATAGCTGTCTCTCAGCAGACCTACTTTTTTGCCATTCATATGCTCATAATCCTGAAAATAAATATCTTCATTATCCTCAGATGTATACAGCACCGCCTGCTCTGTGCCAACAGGCATACAGGAGAAATCATAATCCTTCTCCCTGGCCTCTGTTTTCTGCGCATTGCAGATCAGGTCTACCTTTCCGGATTTCAGATCTGCCAGCTGATTTTCCCATGATTCATTGATATATTCATATCTCCAACCGGTATACTGAGATATTTTATTCAGATATTCCACTCCATATCCCTTGTATACTCCACTGCTGCTTTTATTAATAAAGTCTGCGTCCTCACGATACGCCACCCGTATTGTCTTTGTCCCGCCGTACGACTGTGCCTGAACCGGAACGATTACTCCCAGAAGCAAGGTAAACAGCAGAACGAACAACATTGCATTTCTCTTCTTACCACTCATCTATCGTACCTCTCTCTTGAGTGATTATAACATAATATTCTCCAAAAAGGTATCTTTATAATGCTCGCTCAAGCATTTCCCCTTACAGAATTCAGGTGTTACTTTTTAATCCCATTTCCACCACAGACAATCGCATACAAACTAAAAACAAAATTTCCCTGATTGCTTCCGGCGGTAGCTCATATTTCTCTTTTCGCACCAATCCATCAATCGTTGCTCCGAGTCGAATATTTCTCAATACAAAATCTACGGCTTCTTTGATTTGTGTGTAGATTGGTCCTGTAAATTCTCTCTTATCAAGAAATACTGCACGATCTGTTCCTTTAAAATACAATCTGTCTTTCTGTAAAATAACACAAAAAGGATGTGCTGCGGTAACTTCTCCATTGCCTTGACACATCCTTTCGTATTATTATTTATTTCACCATTCTCCAAATTTTTCACTGAAACAGTTTTACGATCCGGATGTATGTAGATAACTTCATGATGAATTTTCATGTTGATATGGAAACGTTTAAAAAAACTCTCTGGTGTCTGTAATGTAAGTTCTTCCGGATCTGTGATCACGTCTCCAATATAATATGGAAGCCCACAATTCGCATAGGATATGTATCCAGATCTTTCAAACACAGTAATTTCTGCATTCACCAATTCTTTCTTGAGTTTCTTTTTCCCAGAAAGCATTTTATGTCCTGAATAAATAGCCATAACCATGCAAATCAAAGAACTAACTGTAAAATATTTATGACTTGATTTTGTTTCCTTTGTAGCCTGTGTAAAAAGTTCCTAGCATCGTTATCAATGCTCCGACAGACCAATATTCATGAGCTTTCATTTTACCATCTCCCCTTGTTTATTTAAATATGAAACTTTTGATGAAATATACAAACTTGAATTTATATAATTATCTCTCTAACTTTCCCCATTTTATAGGCTTTCCCGCCTGTCCATTAGTGAAATGATATGTAGTTTCCCTTATTTTTACCCTTATGAGATAATCACAAGGGAAATAAGGGAATTTTTTTAATCATTGCCTACCACTTTATCAAGAAGCCTAACTGATTTTCGTTTAGCATCTCTTGTGGAGTGAGCATAGACATTCATTGTGGTACTTACATCTGAGTGTCCTAACAGTTCCTGCACATCTTTTGGGGCAGCTCCATTTGCTAAAAGGTTGCTTGTATAGGTGTGACGTAACTGGTGGAAATGAAAGCCTTCAAATCCCTCTAATGTTTTTGCCACCTTTCTGCAAACAGTCCCCAAAGTAGTTGGAAGTTCCAGACAACCATCCGGTCTTAAACAGACGAAAGAAATTTCTTTATAATCTGCCGGGACTTCCTCTGTTCTGTCTAAGCAATAATATTCGTAGTACACTCTGTTTTTCTCTTTGACCGCTTTGTAGTAGTTCGTGTGATAAAGTTCTCCGTACTGCATTCGATTTTTTAACTGCTCTTTCCGGGCATTACGGAAAATCTCTACCAGCGTATCTCCAAAATCAACAATCCTCACTTTTTTCCGCTTGGTTGGTCCGATGATATATTTGCGCTTTGAGCCATCGTATCGGATGCTACGTCTTATGGTAAGGCATTGTTCTTCCAGATTTACGTCCTGCCACGCCAAACCGCAGGCTTCTCCAATACGAAGCCCGGCATAATAGGCTATCTGGATTGGAAGTATTGCGGCTGGGTTCTTTTTTTTCAGATAAGCAAGCAATCTTTCATAATCTTCTCGTGAAATTGGTTGGATATTTCCGTCCATGTCCTCGTCTGAAAACAAATCAACTTCATCCGTCTGATACCGCAGTTTAATATACTGCATGGGATTAAACGTAATATACTGTTTTGGAAATACTGCAAAGCGGAAGGACTGCTGCATGACTGCGGAAAAAGAATGGATGTAATCTTTGCTGTAACCCTTTCTCTCTTTTCCGTCGGGATGAACTCCCCCGAAGGAAAGCAAATCAAAAAAGGATTGCAAATGCTCAGAGGTTACATTTTTTAATTTCCGTTCTGCCAGCGGATGTTTCTTAATATTTCGGATTGTTCCGAGGTAATTCTCCACAGTACCATTGCTGAGCGTACCTGTTTTTAATTCCTCCTCTGCCCACACATCCAAAAGTTGTCCGACTGTGAGATTTTCCGCTTTGGCAACAAATTTCTTTTTCTCATAATCATCCATTGCCTGACGGAGCAGTTTTTCAGTTTCACTTTTGCTTTCTGTTCCAACGCATTCTTTCTGAACAAGATTGCCGCTTGCGTCCTCTACATAGAAGCGGTAGTACCATTTCTTTCCTTTTTTTCTTACAGATCCTTTTGCCATAATCGTATGTCTCCTTTCGATATTAGACAATCGGAACTGATGAAATGCTTCGTGCGTGTAAGTATATCATAACTCCGGCTGTCTTACTATACCGATTCGGAATCTTCGTATAAGACTTCTGATAAAAGATTTGCAAGCCTTTGCTCTGCTGTTTTTGGTTTCTTGGAATAGAGCCTTACGATGTCTGCCATCTCATTAAAAGCATTGATGGTGTGAGTGATTTCCCTTAAGAACATAATCTCATTATATTCATCATTCGATTCAAACCCTATTGTTTTGGCAATATCCGTCTGACCATCATTCCCCTTAAAGTTTTTGCAGGCGAACTGAAAGGAATCCAAAAACAGACCATATTGTTTTAACATCAGCAGTAATAAATCTTTTGAAAAAGCATCTTCTTCTTTGGTAAGGGCAAGTGGTAACTGTTCCAGAATATCTCCCATCGCATCACGAATCTGTAATTCTCTCTTATCCGTAATATCGGTTTCATATTCATCTGTTTCCCCTTTGAGCCATTCCACAGATACATGGAGTGCTTCCGAAAGACCTTCCAACACCATTTTTTTCGTATTGTCAATCGAACCATTCTCATAACGCAGGATTGTAGAAGCGGTAACACCCATCTTTTCTGCGACATAAGGCTGTGTCAGATTCAATTCCAGACGGCGCTGTTTTACTCTGCTCCCTATCAGCTTGCGTAATTCTTTATCTTTCATGCTGACTGCCTCCTTTTTCGGTATGTATGAATTATAGCATTGTTTTTCCGAAATTGCAATATGCAATATAAAGTTTATTTTTAACATTTCGTAACGCTTGACAAAAAGATGTGAAAAGGATATACTTACATCACAAGAATTGCATAATGCAATTTGTAAGGAGGTGATTATATGACGCAAAGAAAAATTGCATTATCCATCGAAGAAGCTGCTGACTATACGGGAATCGGCAGAAACACCTTAAGACAGCTTGTAGAATGGAAGAAACTTCCAGTATTAAAGGTTGGTCGCAAAGTCCTGATTAAAACCGATATTCTGGAAATGTTTATGGAAGCTAATGAAGGTCGTGATTTGAGGGATAGAGGAAATGTAAAAGCTGTAACAAGAACTGTGGCAAATTAAAAAGGCGGCTTCCAAAGAAACCGCCAAAGGTTCTATCAGACCAAAGCCATGATATACCTACACGCAAGAAGATTATACCATGTGCTTCTTCTGATACGCAACCGAGAACTTATGTTTGCAAAAGAAAGGAGAATGTAATAATGGCAAAATCAACAAAAAGTTATGAAGAACGAATGCTTGAAATGGAAAAAAAGGAACAGGAAAGCCTTGAAAAAGCAAAACGATATGCAGCACAGAAGAAAGAACTTCTGAAATGAAAGAAAACCGAGGAAAGTAAAAAACGAACCCATAGGCTCTGTCAGATTGGCGGTGCGGTGGAATCCGTTCTTGGTGCTCCTATTGAGGAAAAAGACATCCCAAAGCTGATTGTTTTTCTGAAAAGGCAGGAAGCCAATGGGAGATTTTTCTCAAAAGCAATGCAGAAAGAAACCAATACCGATATGGAGGAAGTGTAATGGCAGAGGGGATGAGTTTTTCATTCCCTTCATTGCTTTTTCATGAAGGGCGCACTTATGGACAACCAGAGGTCGTCCCAATAAGTTTGCCACAAGTGTCAACCGGTCTGCGCTCACGCTTGCCGGGCTCGTTCCGTCGGCGGGGCTTTCAGCCAGACCTGCTCATGCCGCAGGAGGCACTCTTCGCCAGAGAGGCGCATTCCATGCAGGCTGCTATGCGCAGGGCACTCTTACGCAGAGGGCGTTCCGGCAATACTGCTTTTTCTAAAACTGAAAGCAATGTTGCCGGAAATCTATGCCGGATACGTCAGAAAGGAGGAATCCAGACATGGCGATTTTTCATTACACAATCAAAATAGTCGGACGAAGTAAAGGGAAATCTGTTATCTCCGCTTCCGCATATCTCAATGGGGATGTGATGAAAAACGAGGAAACAGGGAGAATCAGTTATTACACTTCTAAAAAAGAAGTGGTCTACACCCGGCTGATGATGTGCGAAAACGCACCTCCTGAATGGCAGATAGTACCAGAAGAAAATATAAAACGCTTTCAAAAATCTGTCCGATACAAAAGGTCAGAAGATAAAGAAGCTGCTTTCAAAAAATTCAAAATCACATTTCAGAAACAGAGGTTATGGAATGAGGTATTGAAGATTGAAAAAAATGCAGATGCCCAACTTGGCAGGTCATTTGAATTTGCCCTCCCCAAAGAATGGAGCAGACAGGAACAAATTCAATATACAACCGACTATATCCAAAAAACTTTTGTAGATAGAGGAATGTGCGCTGATTGGAGTATCCACGACAAAGGGGATGGCAACCCCCATGTCCATCTGCTTCTAACTATGCGTCCTTTTAACCCGGATCATTCTTGGGGAAAGAAAGAAGTCAAGGATTGGGATTTTGTCAGAGATAAAAACGGAAATATCGTGATTGATGAATCCCATCCGAACTGGTGGCAGGATAAGAAAAACCCTGACCGTCATGGAATCCGTATCCCTGTATTAGACGAAAACGGAATTCAGAAGATTGGAGCAAGAAACCGCCTGCAATGGAAACGGGTGCTGACCGATGCTACTGGATGGAACAATCCAAAAAATTGTGAACTGTGGCGGAGTGAATGGGCAAAGGTATGTAATGAACATCTGCCTTTGCATAATCAAGTTGATCATCGTTCTTATGAAAAGCAGGGAAAACTCCAGATTCCTACCATCCATGAAGGAGCTGACGCAAGAAAGATTGAACAAAAGTTTTTTGCCGGGCAGGAAATAAAAGGCTCGTGGAAAGTAGCGGAAAATCAAATCATAAAACAACAAAACACGTTATTGCAAAAGATACTAAACACCTTTGGGAAAGTATCGGGTGCATTATCATTATGGAAGGAGCGATTAAATGACATTAGAAGAAAGCCGGGAAATTATACCCTTAATGGAATCCATGATTGGTCAAATCGAAGAACAGCAGAACCTAATGGCAGAAATGATTCTGGAAATGCAGAACCGGGACACTCAACTCTCTCTTATGCAAAAACAGAATCAGAAATTACAAAAATTAAACAACGAGTTATCCGAGCTGCTCAACATTTTGCCAAATACCGAGGAACTGCTTTCCAAGATGGAAGAACAGAAAACGAAGATAGAGCTTTTGGAAAACGAAAATCAGCAATGGCAGAAATTGGCACAGAAGCTGAACAGCGAAAACAGTTTATTACTGAAACAGAACACCGAATTGCTGAACTGGAACAGCAGATAGAGAAAGGACGTGATATAGATGAACGAATCCAGAGAATCAAAGAACGCCGAACAGTTGGAAGAACTTCTGCTCTTGACCGAGGAGATACAAGAAGAACTAGAACAGAAAGAACAGCTTATCGTGGAACTGAAGACGCAGCTCAGCGAATCTCTGACCTTGAACGAGAAATTAAACAAAGAGAACAGAGCCGGGAATATTCAAGCATTAAAGAACGACTTGAAGCTGGCAGACAGAGCATTGCGGATCGAGAAAGAGAAGTTGCGAAGCGCAAACGTCATGATAGAGGAATGTCAAGATAAAATATGCTATTTAACACAGGAACGGGATTATGCCCGGACACATCAGAAAATCGTAGAAATACCGGTAGAAAAGCCGGTACTCTATGAAAAATGTGAAGCCTGTAACCGGACAGCCTATCAGAATGCAAAAGCAAAATACGAAACACAAAAAGAGCGACTTGCAGGACAGTATAAAGCAAAAACGGTAATGTTCCAAACAACCTTGTTCCTTCTTGCATGGTATTCGTTGACAACCACTCTTTTTCAGGCAGTACAGTCAGATATGTTCCTTGTCGATTGTAAATCATTCTTCAATGATTTAGCATCATTCATACAAACCTTTGTCGGATGGACGATTGATGCCGGGCATTCTGCGGCACAGATTAGTACAAAAATTCCAAATGCTTTTATAGCCGGAATGGTATATTGGTTATTGCTAATATTGATTGTAGGAATATGTATGGCAGGAACAGGGATGCTGGCGATACTGATAGAAATAAAGGTTATAGAATTATATAAGAAAAACTGTTGGGATGTTATTACTCTACTAATGATACTGACAAGTGTTGCTATTGTCATTTATTTTGGAGAATCAATCAAAAAAGTACTGTCAGTAAATCTTCTATTGCTTTTCGTACTTTCGCAGGGCGCATATGTTGGAATTAGATGTTATCTTAAAGTTTGGTTAGAAAAAAGACCATATTAGTATTTTCAACTTACTGTATAGACAGTAAAATTACTCCATACCAGCCTAGTGAAAATTTACTGTATGAAAAGAAGTATTACAGAGAAAAAAGGCTGTAAAAACAGGAACAGCCAGCCCGAAAGAATTTACGGACTGGCTGTATCAGCAGAGTAATGTAATTGTTGAGCTGACCGAGATATGAAAAACTTTCTATCGTCAATTTCGCATTATTGCAATAACAGATTGCTTCTTCCATGAATGAATAAGCAATATTGTCATCAAACTTTCAAGCATAAACATAGCAACAGCAAAAAGAGTAAAAGCAACAACCGGAAATACAAATCCCGTAGACATGCCTGCATTTTTCAAAAATATACCGATTGCATATCCGCCGGGGATTCCAACAACAGCAGTTATAAGCAATGCAATCAAAGTAGTAAAAAGACCTTCCATCATAAATGCTTGCTTCAACTGCTTATTTGTCATACCAATAGATTTTAGTGTGCCCATTTCCTGTTTCTGTGATAAAAGATTTGTCACAGTAAGATTGATTTGATTGATGACCGCAAATATCCACAAGATGGCTGCAATCGCATAAGCTAATGTAAAACCTGCACGATTGTCTGATTGGTGTTCTACAATAAAATCTTGAAGGGTTTGTAAGCGAACATCCCTATTGTCAGAAACGAGTAATTTGAGTTCTTGCTCGATTATCTCCTGATATTCAGCTTCTGCTTGTATTTCGATTGCGTATGTACAGTCATAACCTGCAAGTTCTTTGAGCATATTTTCCGGCATTCTGAAAATATAGCCACCCATTCCATCATTGCTGGAAGTGATTGCACCAATTTTGAATGCTTTTGTTATTGTTTTACCACTATGATTTTTGAAATTAAAGGTCACAGTATCCCCAATTTGAGGTTTCCAATGGTAAACATCATAAATACGTTCGGGATCACTTACAACTAATTCTGTATCATCAGTAATATTTCCAGACAAAACCGCTGCATTTAGCGACGCCAAATCCTTTTCATTATAGCCGAGCATCAAGGTGCTATCTGAAATATCATTGTCTGTTGAGAAATCAACTGGTACGGTAGCATAAGTAAATATATTGCTAACTCCCTCTATATCTCCAACACGCTTTACATAATCAGAAAAATATTCTTTCTGCAAGAGAGCATCCAAATTTTCACTTTCGTTTTCTAAATCAATGCTGATTTTGAAATCTCCGTACTTCATATCCCAATAACGAGCCATACTCTCGGCATTAAAAGAACTCTGATAACTTGCTGCAAGAAAAAATATAACTCCGCACAGTCCCAATGATAAAATGGTCAATAGAGATTTTTTTCTGTTTCTGGAAAATCTGATTTTCGCTAAATATACAGGCGTAATACGATGTCTTTTGTGAGTGCGGTAATTTACAATTCCCACTGGATTTTTCAGGGCGGAAATTGGAGAAGTATTCGCTGCAATTTTTGCTGGTTTACGAACACTAATATAAACAAGCAGTATTCCAAAAAGGCATGCGCCACATAGAGAAACAATAAATGCAAATACTGACCAGCCTTTTGATTGCAGACAATAGCTGATGATCGTTCCCATGATACTACCAATTAAAATCCCCGGAACTGCAAGCATATAACCCTGTTTAAGAACTATTTTATAAATTTGCTTTTTACTTGCCCCTATTGTCCGAAGCTGTCCGAACTCAGCAACTTTTTGTCCAACCGAAATATAGAAAATGCTGTAAATTACAAGTGCGGCAGCTAAAAACAAAATGGCAGCAACTACACCATATACCGCATAATTACTGAAGGACAAAGTTGTATTTACATAATCATAGTAACTGCTGACTGTCCAATTATTCAGTCCAGTCTCCTCTGAAATTTGAGATAATATTTCTGTTGCTTCGTCTTTTGTAAGGGTATCTGCATTTTCAAGCCAAACATATCCATTAAGCAGGTTATTTCCACGTAATTCCCGGCATTTTTCAAGTGAAACAAAAACAGGATAAGCGGTAGAAGTTTTATCATGATAAATACCAACAATAGTATAATTCTTCAAAGTACCATCCAGATTCAACTGAACTATGGCGTTGATTTCCGGAGACTTATTTTCACTGGCAAAAAAGGCATCTGTAACAGCAATTTCACTTGCTTTCTCTGGATATTTTCCGTCAAAGGCAGGAATCAAACTAAGCATGTCATCATCATAATAAATCAGAGACAGTTCTTTAGAATTTTCTTTCACTGTTTTGATATTACAGGAAAGTCCTACACTTTTTACTTCTTCGTTTGCTAACAACTTTTCTTTACTGTCCTGCGTAATGTCAAAGAAAATCCCTTGATGTAATCCTTCGATTTCTTTCTGATTTTGATAAATGATATTTTGCACTGTGAGCAACGACATCATTATCATAGCAACGGCTACAATAATTGCCGAAAGGCAAAATAAGTTTTTCTTCTTATCAAAACGCACACTTTTTCGTGCTAATTTTTTAATTACTGCACTGGTATCATTTTCAAAAGGATAATTCATAATTCCCACCTCCTTTAGCCAACAATTTTACCATCTTCAATCCGTACAATGCGGTCTGCGAGTTGAGCGATCTCGTTGTTGTGAGTAATCATTACAATGGTCTGATTAAATTCTCCGCTGGTATGCTTCAAAAGCCCTAACACATCTGCACTGGTCTTGCTATCAAGATTTCCGGTCGGTTCATCAGCAAGGATAATCGCAGGCTTCGTAATTAAAGCTCGTGCAATCGCTACACGTTGCTGTTGACCGCCTGAAAGATTGTTCGGCATATTTTCCAGTTTATCTTCTAAAGCCAACATATACACAACTTCGTCCATAAATTTCTGGTCTACTGTATCGCCATCCAGTTCCACAGGCAGGACGATATTTTCATATACATTCAAAATCGGAACCAGATTATAATTTTGGAAGATAAATCCGATGTTACGACGGCGGAAAATTGTCAATTCATCATCATTCTTTTTTGCGAGTTCTTCTCCCCGTACAATCACGCTGCCGGAAGTGGGGGTATCAAGTCCTCCCATCATGTGAAGCAATGTAGACTTACCGCTGCCGGAAGTTCCAACTACGGCAACAAATTCTCCCTGTTCCACAGTAAAATTTACACCATTAAGGGCACGAGTAATATTTGGTTCTGTGCCGTAATACTTCTTTAAGTCGATTGTTTGTAAAATGCTCATATTCAAATGCTCCTTTCAAGGCTTTCTATCTGTTGATAAAGCCATTGTAAACCACAAATGTTACACAAATGTCCGAGATAGAAAAAATTTTTATCGAAAATCAGGGTGAAATGTTACAACGCTCGGACATTTCAAAAAAAGTGGTTATATCTTACCTTACAGGAAGCATAATAGAAAATTCTGAGCCTTGCCTCAGCTCTGAAACAACCTTGATATAGCCCCCTTGCCTTGTTACAATCTCACGAGCCAAATACAAACCTATTCCCACACCCTGTTGATCGTGTACTTCTTCCTCACGATAGAAGCGCCGGAAGATGGCAGCCTGATTGCTTT
>ENA-OXIZ01000127-OXIZ01000127.1-human-gut-metagenome-genome-assembly--contig:-NODE-127-length-42410-cov-9.025829_pt1 | contig 42410 bp, 25 predicted proteins | sample MGYA00249821_ERZ652368 | MGnify/ENA primary metagenome ERZ652368 (study PRJEB26925, sample SAMN05826654) | human gut metagenome | biome: ENVO:2100002; feature: ENVO:00000062; material: ENVO:00002003...
TACGAGATTGCCTCTTGTCTCGTGGGCTCGGAGATGTGTATAAGAGACAGGCGGGGAAAGCCGCCTGATTTTCCTGGGAAGTTCCGTTTACAGAGGAGGACATCACCGGAAGAGAAAGGCTCTCCTGGGCCTGCGCATTTTCCGCATCAGGCAGGGCCGCCTGTTTCTCTTCCACCTGGAAACCGCTGCTTCCTTCGGCGGATTCTGCAGAGGCGGTTTCTTCCCCGCCGTCCTCCAGCTGCTGTGCGGCGCCGGCGAACATATTTCCGGCTTCCTTCATATCATTATACCGGTTGATGGAGGTTACCCCGATCACACAAAGGACAAGCAGGACCGCCAGGCCTGCCGCCCTGCTGAAAAAGGAGGATTTCCTTTCGTCCTGTCTGTTATGGGAAACCGCATTTCTTCTGTTATCCCCCTGCTTGTTATCCGGCCTTTTCCTGCCATAGATTTCTGCCGCCTGCATAACCTTTTCCTGGCTGTTTTCCGGTTCCTTCTCAGGCTCTAAATTATAGGAATGTGGAAACCGTCTGATTCTTCGCGGCTCCCGGACATCGGTATCTTTTTCTTCCGGCTTTTCCGGCGTTTCGGTTTCCGGCCTGCGGCCCGTCTCCATGTTTCTTGCAGATGCTCTCGGCCTTACCTCCTGTACGGCTTCTCCGGGCTGGTTCTGGTGTACTGCTATGAGATAGGACTGCATGTCCTCATTCTGTTCATAAAAAATAAAATAGCCTTCCAGAGGGGTAGCATACCCGTCCTCAAAAAAGAGCCAGGCCTCCTGCTCATCGACACTGGCCTCCCCAATTCGGATCTGTTTGGAAAAATATCTTCGTGCCGTCATTTCCCATCCGGGTCCTTCTTTTGCCGCACCGTAAATAAAATAGTACCGGACTTCCCCTTCTTTTTCTGTTTTTCCATACAGGCAGAAATCTGCGGACTTGTCCCCGCTCCGGTTTTGGGAAAGATATGTATATACGTAGTCTTCTATGTATATTTTGTGACAGGGGTCCACGTCGCCTGCCTGTACCACATTTTTAGGAATCTGCATACTGCCACCGCCTTTTTTTCTTTCAATATAGCAAAGAAAGGACGCATATTTTGGCGGAACCCGCGGCAATGCCTATATTCTTTTCGACAAAAGGCGGCAAACAGCGTTAGACACACCCCGCGTGCCATCCGTATGATCATGGGCAAGAAAAAGCCAGGCACGGGAAAGGACTCCGGCCTGGCTCAGGAAATTTATTCAAAACGGAAAATAGTTACGCTGTGGTAATCTTTCCCCGGTCCGAAAACTGCGGACGGGAAATCCGGTTCATTGGCAGTGTCCGGATAGAACTGGGTCTCCAGACAATAAGCGGTACGGTTTCCGTAGTTTGCCCCGCCTTTTCCTGTCTGCTCGGCCATGCCGTTGCTGGTATAGAACTGCACCCCGGGGAGGTCGGTAAACACCTTCATGATCCTGCTCCCGGAAGGATTGGAGGCAACAGCCACAAGCCTCACGTTCCCGTCGTAATTATCCAGGCACCAGTTATGATCGTAGCCTCCTACCATTTCCAGCTGATCCCATTCCTTATCAATCTCTTCCCCTATTTTCCTGGGTGTATTGAAGTCCATAGGCGTTCCCTCCACGGGAAGCAGTTTTCCTGTGGGGATAGCGCCGGGCACAATCTCCGTGAAATATTTCGCATGAATCGTTACCAGATGCTCGGATATCTCTCCTGCATCATGGCCGTCCAGATTAAAATAAGAATGATTGGTCATATTGATAATGGTATTTTTATCACTGGTTCCCCGGTATTCAAGCTTCAGTTCGTTTTCCTCATTCACGGTATAGGTGACCTGAAGTGTTTTATTTCCGGGAAATCCCATATCTGCGTCAGGTATCTCAACAGAGAAGGTTACGCCGTTGTCCGTCTCCTGTGCTTCCCATATTCTTTTATGGACCCCCAGCTCCTTGTGGCTGTGAAGGTTATTGGCACCGTCATTGGGATCCAGATGGTATTCCACACCGTCCAGCGTAAAGCTGGCATTGGCGATCCGATTGGCATTGGGACCGATAACCGCTCCGAAAAAACATCCATTTACAAAGTATTCAGACAGTTTATCATAGCCGAGCACCACGTCCGCAGTCCTGCCGTCTTTGTCCGGCACGATTAAATCCACAAGAATGGCGCCGTAATTCATCACCTTTGCCTTCATTCCCCTGCTGTTTGAAAGCGTATAAAGATAGACCTCTTTTCCTTCCCTGGTAGAACCAAAAAGTTCTTTCTGCACTGCCATTTCATCCTCTCCCTTCCGCGTGCCCGGGCACGCATTCACGCAAACTGTTTCTGTTACATTTCCACTCTGCCTTCCAGCGCGCGCAGCAGAGTGACTTCGTCTATATATTCCAGATCGCCGCCTACCGGAACACCGCTGGCAATTCTCGTCACCTTGATTCCTGTGGGTTTGATCAGCTTTCCTATATACATGGCCGTCGTTTCCCCTTCCAGGCTGGAATTGGTGGCAATTATGACTTCCTTCACCTCTCCGGTAAGGCGGTGCATCAATTCTTTCAGCTTGATATCATTGGGGCCGATCCCCAGCATGGGGGAAATGGCTCCGTGAAGGACATGATATACGCCCTCGTATTTGCCGGTTTTTTCATAAGCGGCCAAATCTCTGGTGTTTTCCACCACCATGATGACCGAATGATCCCTGCGGTCATTGGCGCAGACGGGACATTTTTCGGAATCGGTCAGCGTAAAGCATTCTTCGCAATACCGAACATGTTCCTTGGCATCCGTCATGGTCCTGGCAAGCCTTTCCACCTTGGCTGCCGGCAGATTAATGATATGGAAGGCCAGCCGCTGGGCGGATTTGCTCCCGATCCCGGGCAGGCCTGACAGCTCATCGATTAATTTATTAATGTATCCGCTGTAAAGGTCCATCAGAAAGGAAAGCCTCCGCCAAGACCGCCTGTCATCTTGCCCATCATTTCCGTATTGGCTTCTTCAGCCATACGCAGGGCTTCGTTGGCAGCGGCCACCACAAGATCCTCAAGCATTTCGATATCATCCGGATCCACCACTTCTTCGGACAGCTTCACTTTGGTAATCTCTTTTTTTCCGGTAACGGTAACTTCCACCGCACCGCCTCCGGCCTTTGCCGTGAACTCCTTGGTTTCCAGTTCTTTCTGGCTCTCTTCCATCTGACGCTGCATCCTCTGTGCCTGCTTCATCAGGTTATTCATATTTCCGGGCATACCGCCGCCCGGGAATCCGCCTCTCTTTGCCATAATCCGTTATGACCTCCTTAACTATTCTTCTTCTATTTCCATGTGGATGATTTGGGTTAAATCCACGTAGGAGTCCTCAAAATCCCTGTCGGCACGGGAGACCGTCATCGTTACCTCCACCTGCTTCCCGGAGAATTCAGAAAGAAGCTTTTCCAGCTCTTCCTTGTTTCCTTCCTGCTTCAGAAAATAATCCGAAGCCAGGCCATCCTCCAGCACCACCATCAGCCGGTTGTCACCGCCCAGACTCAGCTTTGCCTTTTTGAGGTACTGCTTCATCGGCATAGCTGTCTGCCCTACAAGGGTGGGCCAATTGGATACAATCCGGGATACATCCTCCGGGATGGCTTTCGGCAAATCTGCCTGGGAAAAGGTGTGGACAGCCTTTTCCTGTCCCGGCGGCGCAGCTGCGGCCCGGGGATCGGCGCCTGGGGAGGGCTGCATGACCACGCCTTTTTCCAGCTGCTGTTCCACAGCCCGGATCCGATCCAGCAGCGAATCCTGACTGACCTCCATCTGCGGACGGCACAGCTTAATCAGGGCCATCTCGATTACTATCCGCTTCTGTCCTGCATAGCGTATTCTGCCGGAAAGCTCGGACAGCTCCCGGATATAACGCATAATGGCATCGGTCTGGGCCATACCGGCCTCTTCCTTCAGCCGCAGCAGGTTATCCGAGGAAACGTCCACCACATCCTCTATTGCCCCGTCCTCTGAGGTTTTTATCAGCAAAAGGTTACGCAGATACCAGGTGAAATCCGAAACAAACTGGGACAGTTCCCTTCCCTGCATGACGATTTCTTCCAGAATGCCGATGCATTCTGTCACGTTTCGCTCCAGCACAGCCCGCAGAAGCCTGCTGAAAACCTCGGTATCCACGGCACCAAGCACATCCAGCACCATATCATAGGTGAGTTCCTTCCCATAATGGAAGGCGATGCACTGATCCAGGAGGCTGAGGGCATCACGCATGGATCCGTCCGCCGCTTTTGCCACATACCGGAGGGCTTTTTCCTGCACCTGCTGGTTTTCCTGTACCATCAGCTCCCGGAGTCTGTCGGCAATGGTCTCGATGGAAATTCTCTTAAAATCATATCTCTGGCACCTCGACAGGATGGTTACCGGGATCTTGTGCACCTCTGTGGTCGCCAGAATAAAAATAACATAGGAAGGCGGTTCCTCCAGTGTTTTCAAAAGGGCGTTAAAAGCTCCTATGGAGAGCATATGCACTTCATCAATAATATAAACCTTGAAACGTCCTTCCGCCGGGGAGTAAGACACCTCATCCACAATTTCACGGATGTTGTCCACACCGTTGTTGGAAGCCGCGTCGATTTCTATCACATTCATGCTGGCTGCTGCCGCAATGGAACGGCAGCTGCGGCATTCCCCGCAGGGAGAGCCGTCCGTTGGGTTCTCACAGTTGACGGCTTTTGCAAAAATTTTAGCTATGGTTGTCTTGCCTGTCCCTCTTGTCCCGCAGAACAGATAGGCATGGCCGATACGATCCGCCTCTATCTGGTTTCTTAATGTGGTGACAATGTGGTCCTGGCCCTTCACGTCCTCAAAACGTTCCGGGCGGAATTTACGGTAAAGAGCTGTGTAAGACATTTTTTACCTCTTCTTAATCGCCGAAGCTGATTCCCAGCATTTTGGCTTCTTTTACTATGGAAGAATTAGGATCCACCATCTTCAGTTTTCCGGCGACCTCCTCCAGGGGTACTTTTACGATTTCCCGGTTCTTGTAGCCGACCATGAAGCCGTACTCCCCTTTCAGAATCAGTTTGCCGGCCTCCGAACCAAGGCGGCTTGCAAATACTCTGTCATACGGGCAGGGGGTTCCGCCTCTCTGGGTATGGCCGGGTACGGTCACACGCACTTCCATGCCGCTTTTCTTTGCAATCTGATCCGCGATCTCATAGGAAACGGAAGGGTAGGTATAACTCTCCAGTTTTTTCTTATATTCTTTTTTGCTCAGTTTGGCATCTTCTTTGGATATGGCGCCTTCGGCCACCGCAAGGATGGTAAACCGGCTGCCTCTGTCATGGCGTTCTTTGATGGCTTCGACCACCTTGTTAATATCATAAGGGATTTCCGGAATCAGGATTACGTCCGCTCCGCCCGCCATTCCGGCATTCAGGGTCAGGAAGCCGACTTTGTGCCCCATAACCTCCACAATGAACACCCTGCCATGGGAAGCGGCGGTGGTATGGATGTTATCAATGGCATCCGTAGCGATATTCACTGCGCTCTGGAAACCAAAGGTCATATCGGTTCCCCACAAATCATTATCTATTGTCTTGGGAAGGGTAATCACGTTCAGGCCTTCCTCCTTCAGCAGGTTGGCAGTCTTATGGGTTCCGTTCCCTCCCAGGATAACCAGGCAGTCCAGCTGCAGCTTGTGGTAATTCTGCTTCATGGCTTCCACTTTGTTTAACCCGTTCTCATCCGGATCCCGCATCAGCTTGAACGGCATCCGGCTGCTGCCTAAAATGGTGCCGCCTTTTGTGAGGATACCGGAAAAATCGAAGCCGGTAAGCATGCGGAATTTCCCGTAAATCAGCCCTTTATAACCATCCAGGAAGCCGTAAATTTCCACTTGCTCCTTGCCGTTGAACAGTGTCTTGGCAACGCCTCTCATTGCTGCATTCAGAGCCTGACAGTCCCCGCCGCTGGTTAACATTCCAATTCTTATCATGGACAGAACCCTCCTTTTTTTTGCCGTTAACTGTTCAGTCCCCTCTCAGTTACTGCCGGAATCGACTGAATAGCCACCTTTGTTTTATATAATGTATCCCGGGCAACACCTTCTCCTGCCGGAAAGCCACCAAAAAACAATGCCGGAAATCCTTGAAGAAAGCCTTCCGCAGATTTAGCCGGCGATTCTATTATGCGAAGTCTGGGTTATAAACATAGTAACACATATAAAATACACTGCGTATCTGAAATAAAAAACCGTTCCGACTGTCCGGACTGTTAGTAAAATTATACAATGTTTTGTCAGCTTGTACAACGTTTTTTTCCAGGAGAGCAGGCAGGCCGTGAATGGTAACGGAGCAGATTTTAAAAAATAAACGCCGCCGGGCTCAGAATGCTTGCGTACCGGCGGCAGTATATTTTGTGTCAGGAAAGGTTTTCTTTGAAGATCATGACTCCTTTTCCGGGAAGAATGATATCGTCACCGGCAAGGTACTGTTTTCCGGTGAGGAGATCGGTGCCGGGATTCTCAGCTGTCAGTTTTTCTTCCTGTGCATTATGGTTCAGGAAGAAAAGGAAGTCGTTACCGTTCTTCCGGCGCAGGGTGATCTCCACGCCGGCGCGGGGTTTGAATACGGGTTTTATGTTCTGCTCTTCAAGGACCATTTCAAGGAAGTCCGCATAGAAATCCCCGCCGGAACGGGTTGCCACATAGTAGGCACGTCCCTCACCCAGTTCATTTCTGGACAGTACGGGGGTTCCTTCGTAAAAATCCTTCTCATAGCAGGCAAGGGCTTTTGCGTGTTCCATATGCATGATGTCGCAGATTACGCCGGATTCATATTCTTTGCCGTTCCATGAAAACCTATTTTTCATATAAGCGGGCAGGGCGTCTGTTTCTTCCACCCAGATACCGAGGATATCCCGCAGCTTTCCGGGGTAGCCGCCGGTGAAAACAAGATCGTTTTCATCCACCAGCCCGCTCAGGAAGGTGGTCACAAAGGTTCCGCCGGCGGATACGAACCTGCGTATTTTCTCATCCGTCCCGGGTTTCGTCATATACAGGACGGGCGCGATTACCACCTGATAGCCCTCCAGGGAATCTTCCGTGGAAATAATGTCTACGGATATATTTTTGTCATAGAGTGCGGTATAGTAATTGGCAAGCTCATCCAGATATTTCAGGTCACAGCTGGGACCTGCGGAATATTCCAGAGCCCACCAGTTATCCCAGTCCACAAGCATGGCGACGCGGGAGGGAGTCCTGGCGTTCAGGGTGACACCGCCCAACTGCTCCAGCTCCGCACCGAGCCGGCTCACTTCCCGGAATACTCTCGTATGCTCCGTGCCGACGTGATCGATCACCGCACCGTGGAATTTCTCACAGGCGCCGATGCTTCTGCGCATCTGGAAGAACATAACTGTGTCCGCGCCATGTGCCACAGCCTGGTAACTGATGAGGCGCATTTCACCGGGACGCTTCAGGAGATTATAGGGCTGCCAGTTGGTCACGCTGGGAGTCTGCTCCATAAGCATGAAAGGTGCTCCCTGCTTCAGTCCGCGCATCAGGTCATGGCGCATGGCAACCAGGGCCGGCGGGTCGGTGGGGTTGGGGTAGTTATCCCAGGATACCAGATCCATGTACCTGGCCCACTTCTGGTAATCCAGGGGTTTGTAGAAGCCCATCAGGTTGGTGGTCACCGGGATATGCGGGGTAACCGCTTTGACCGCTTCATATTCCCCCAGATAATTGCGGAGCATGGAATCGGAGTTGAATCTGCGGTAATCCAGGGAAATGCCCTGAAATGTGGTGCGATCCTGGGCGAAATGTTCACTTTGCAGGTTGGGGACGACGATTTCATCCCAATCATAAAAGGTGTGGCCCCAGAAGCTGGTATTCCAGGCCTTATTAAGAGCCTCCATGGTGCCGTATTTTTCCTTCAGCCAGACGCGGAAGGCTTTTTCACAATTTTCGCAATAGCATTCCCCGCCGTATTCATTGGAGATATGCCAGGCCACAATGTTGTCACAGGTTCCATAGCGTTCTGCCAGCTTACGGGCAAGGGCCGCGGAATATTTCTGATAGACGGGGCTGTTGGGGCAGGAGTTATGCCTGCTGCCGAATTTTCTCCTTATACCGTTGAATTCCGTGCGCAGCACTTCCGGATATTTTTTAGCCATCCAGGCAGGATGGGCTGCGGTGGAGGTGGCCATTACCACCTTCAGATTATTCTTACGGACAAGCTCCATAATTTTATCCAGACGTTCAAAACGGTATGTCACTTCGTCAGGCTGGAGGGCCGCCCAGCTGAAAACGTTCAGAGTGACACAGTCTATCCCCGCAAGACGGAACATACGCATGTCCTCTTCCCATACCGCTTCGTCCCACTGTTCCGGGTTATAATCCCCTCCATATAACATTTTATTTGCCATAGTACTCCTATCTGCCCGCAGAGGGCGGGCTTTTCATCTGTAAATTTTTTGACTGTTTTGGTCTGCGCGTTCCCCGTTCCGTATGTTTATACCTGCCAGTCAAAACGGGTACACAGCCATTCGCAGCTTAATTCGAACCAGTGGGCCACATGGGGATAATCGTCCCCCACCTCCCGGGTGCACATGGACAGTCCGTGGTGTCCGTGCTCGAAAAGATGGCATTCCGCCGGGATGCCGTGCTCATACAGGCTTTTGACAAAGCGCATGGTATTGGTCACGCTCACGCAGTCGTCATCCATGGTATGCCAGCAGAAAGCCGGGACAGTCTCTTCGTCCACCTGATCCTCCAGGGAGAAAAAAGCTTCCGCCTCCGGCGTCGGATTCTCTCCCAAAAGGGCGCTGAAGCTGTCGTGCCATTCGGGATGGGTTTCTTTTAAGGCGGAAATCACGGGGTAGGAAAGGATCATAGCGTCCGGCCGGTTCTGCCTGCCGGTTACCGGATACAGGGCGCGCAGCCTGTCATTGTTCCAGTGGACACCCAGACTGGCTGCCAGATGACCGCCGGCCGAGAAGCCGCACACCGCGATTTTTTCCGGATCCACACCGTATGCAGCTGCATGTTCGCGGATATGTACCACACTCGCGGAAAGCTCGCATAAAGGGGTAAAACCGGTTGCCGGGTACTCCTTCTCCCTCCCGGTTGTGCTGTAGCAGAGGACAAAGACCTGGAATCCTTTAGCAAAATAAGCTTCCGCTATCGGGTCCGCTTCCCTGTCGGAGCAGAATTTATAAGCGCCGCCGGGGCAGACAACCACGCAGGGACGCTCCTTTCTGTGGGGCATTTCTTCAGAATAAGGATGCAGGTAACCGGCCAGAAGGGCACGGGATTCCTGCAGGGGACGAATGGACACGGTTTTCATGTTTATACCTCCTGCTTATCGCAGGTATTCCTGCGATACTGCAAATATCAGTGGTTTAAAAGGGACTTTTGCTACTCCGTATAGAAATCGAACCCACGCAATGCGCGGGTCCACTCTCTTTATACAATATCCTGCCGGTGCCGTCAACACCGGCTTTTTGTAGCCGGCCTGTAACCGTCCGGTCTTGTCCGGTCTGTTACATCAGCCCTTTACACCGGCGAAGGCAACGCCTTCCACAATGTATTTCTGTCCGATGCTGTATACAATGATGATGGGAATGACCGAACAAACGGTACCGGCCATAATAGCGCCATAGTCGGCTGAAAACTGCTGCTGGAAGGATGCCAGTCCGAGCTGGATGGTTTTCAGCCTGTCGCTGTCCAGATAAATCATAGGGCCCATGTAGTCATTCCATACGCTGTTGAACGTGAGGACGGTAAGCGTTGCCAGACCGTTCTGGGACAGGGGCAGAATGATTTTACGGTATATGCCGAAGGTGGAGCAGCCGTCGATCTTGGCCGCCTCATGCAGGCTGCCCGGGATGCTGAGCATGTTCTGGCGGAGAAGGAATACGCCGAAGGCGCTGAAGGCCTGCAGTACAATGAGGGACAGGTGGGTATTATACATCCCGAAGGACTTTACCACGATAAACTGGGGAATCATAATGGCATGCCAGGGCACCATCATGGTAGCCAGGTAAGCCACGAAAATCTTATCCCTTCCGGGGAACTGCAGCTTGGTAAAGGCAAATGCCGCCAGGGAGCAGGTGAACAGCTGGAGCAGGGTGATGATAACCGCCAGCTTCAGGGTGTTCAGAAAATACTGCAGGAAGGGGATGCTCTGCCACACCTTTTCATAATTCAGGGTACGGAACACCTCCGGGATCCACTTTACGGGATAGGAGAAAATCTCCGTATTCACCTTAAAGGAAGCGCTGACCATCCACACGAAGGGAACCAACATTGTAAATGCCACGATACAGCAGAAAATAAAAATCACAAGGGAACTGACTTTTACTTTCTTTTTGTTCTGTTGCTGTGCTTGTTTTGCCATTGCGGACCTCCTTTAATCTTCATTTACCCAGTTTTTCTGACCCTTCCACTGAATCAGGGTGATAATCAGAATGATAACAAACAGGAAGTAAGCGATTGCGGATGCATAGCCCATCTTCCATTCCCCGAACGCCTCTTTGTAAATACGGAATACGAGCACGCTGGTGGCTCGTCCCGGCCCTCCCTGGGTGGTTACATTGATGATATCGAATACCTGGAAGGATGCGATAAAGCAAAGGATAGTAACCATGAAGGTGGTGGGGGACAGCATGGGCCAGGTCACATTCCAGAAAATCTTCCAGGAATTGGCGCCGTCAATCTGCGCCGCTTCATACAGATGGTTGGGAATGCTCTTTAAGCCGCCCATGAACATAATCATATAATAACCGGCCTGTTTCCATACTACCACGATAATAACTGTGAGCAGGGCCGTTTTGGTGGACATAAACCATTTGGGCAGATGCTCCTGGGCGATACCGATTCCGCGCAGCACCTGATTGACAGGCCCGTCTACGGGCTGGAACAGCAGCATCGCAATACAGCCGATAGCCACCATGGAAGTCAGGTTGGGGAAGAAAAATACGGTTTTGAAAAAACCGCCGCCAAACAGCTTCCGGTTGAGAGCCAGGGCCAGTATCAACGAAAAGGCTATGGTGAGAGGCACACTGACAACGGAGTATACCAGATTGTTCACAAGAGCCGCCTTAAACTGGGAATCCCCGAACATTTTTATATAATTGCTGATCCCCACAAAATTCCATTTGAAACCGTTATAGTCCGTAAAGCTGATTAACAGTCCCAGAATAATCGGAATGGCTGTAAAGATAAAAAATCCGATGAAGTTGGGGAGCAGATACAGGTATCCTGAGATAGCTTCTTTTCTTGCCGCCCTGCTCATCCGTTTCTTAGGTTGTTTCTTCGCGGAAGCTGCCATGCATTTTCCCTCCTTTTTTTGGTATATGCCCATGCCCCGGGGCGCGGCATATCCTACTCGCTAAAATCCGGCGCCCCTGATAAAGGCGCCGGATTCATGCGGTTTCCCCAAGTACAGTAACTGTACTATTGTTGTCTTAGTTCATAATCTCGTCACGTAACTCGGCGTAATTTTTGAACGTGTCATCCAGTGACTGCTCATCCAAAAGATAGAGTTCCCACTCCTGTCTGTAAGCTTCAATCAGGGAAGCATAACCTTCTTCCCCTTTCTGCTCATCTTTTATCTTGGCAGAAAAACGATAGTCCACTCCCGGAACATTTACCTGTGATTTATATACTTCCAGGGCTTCATCTGTCGTGTAAGAAGGAACGTCACGGTTTTCCGCAATAATTGATGTTCCTTCGGGGGATGTGCAATAAAATTCAATGAATTTATATGCCGCTTCCGGATTCTTGGATGTCGATGAAACGACCAGATAAGAACTCTGTCCAACGCTGGATCCTTCCGGTTCTCCTTCAAAAATCGGCAGAGGGGCCGCACCCCATTCAAAATCAGCTTCCATCAGACGGAACATCCAGTCGCCGTTGATCATGGTGTAAATGTTGCCGGCTTCAAAATAAGCCTTAATATCAAAGGTACCAGAAGTCATTTCAGCAATTCCGGGAGCACTGGCATCTTCGATATACATACGATGCTGAATCTGTGCAAATTCTTTTGTTCTGGTCAGGTTTTCATCATCCAGGTATTCGCCTGTGGGGATAGCTCCCAGGTTAGGCGTCCAGTTCGGCATAAGGCCTCCCCAGTATTTGGTTCCGTTTTCTTCCCCGGTCAGCTCCTTGATCAGGTCAAGGTATTCATTCCAGGTAAGGTTTTCCGGATATGCAATCCCTTTGGCATCGAACAGTTCTTTGTTGTAGAACATCATCCAGCAGGATCCGCTGGTGGGATATCCGTAGAACGAACCGTTTTCATCGGTAACACCTGCAAGGGAGGTATCCTTAATGGGGCTTAAATCCACGCCTGAGCTTGCCGCATAGGGAGCCAGGTCTACAAATGCGCCGTTGGCTGTATACTGTGCCATCTGTGCAGGTGAGCGGACCCAGTAAACGTCAGCATCTGTGGAGCCGCCTGCTGTCATAACCTTAACCTTATCGTCGTAATCGCCTTCTGCAATGCTGTGGCCCACAACTTCAATATCACTGTTGGCAGCGTTAAAGGCTTCCATTTCTTTTGTCGCCACTTTTTCAAGGTCGGTGGAATAATAGAAATTAATAACTGTCTTATCTGTGCTTGCTGCGGCTTCGCTTCCTGCAGCTTCACTCTGTGCAGCAGTGTCGCCTGCTGCCGCGGAAGATGCGGCCGTGTTATCGGAAGAGCTGCTTCCGCATCCTGCCAGCAAGGTTACTGCCATTGCTGCAGTGAGAAGAATGCTTAATGCTTTCTTTTTCATAATTGCCTCCTTTGGACTAAACAACTTGTTTCGTATTTCCTGATGATTTTATTATAACTGCTGTGCCAATTCTGGAAAGTCTCAAAAAATCTACACCTTTTGTATAAAGAAAATCGTTTTATTTTGTGCATCTTTTCAAAGAAATCCGGCATTTACACTTTATATGTGCCCTTAACAAGGATTTTAAGCATAAAAAAGAGGATGAGATTTTCTACACCCATCCTCTGAAACAATCATACGGAAAAAAGATAATTTTCGATATTATTTTATTTTTGCGCTTCTTTTTTCGCATTTTCTTCCGCCTGTAATGCATTTCTGCCCTTCAGGTAATCCTCTATAGCCGTGTCAAGGCTTTTTTCCCCGCTCAAATAGCCGATTGCCTCTTCGTTAAAAACATCTCTCAGATCCCGGTATAACAGGTGTTTTCCCTCTTCATTCTGCAGAATCGCGTCAAAGAAAAAACCGACCTGTGTGATTCCCGCGTTCTTAATATAGCTTTCCCTGCTGCCCTCCGTAAAATAAGAAGGGAAGCAGTAATTGGATGCCAGGATGGTAGCCCCTTCCTCCCCGCAGCAGAACTCAAGGAATTCAAAGGCATTTTCCGGATAGCTGCTGCGGGAGGAAACCGCCAGATAGGAATTGCTTCCCACCGAAGTACCGTCCTCCGCTCCCCGGGTCAGGGGCAGGGGAGCCGCATCCCACCGGCAGTTTTCCATTCTGGACGCCTCCAGGTTCTGAAGTATCTGAATTGTCCAGTCTCCGTTGATCATCATTCCGATCTCCCCATCCAGGAAGGTGGTATAGCCGGGCGATATTTTTTCCATTTCCTTTACATTCGGATGGCTGTGTTCGGTATTATAAAGCCTGTCCATCAGTTCCAGGAAATCCCTGGTCGCCGGCAGGTCGTCATCATACAGATATTCCCCCAGCTCCAGCGCTCCCAGGTTCGGCACCCATATGGGCAGATAGCCGCCCCACCGGTCCGTTCCTTCCGGCTGGCTTTCCTTAATCTGCAGCGCAAGAAGCGCGTATTCCTCCCAGGTCATCCGGCCGGGATATTCCAGTCCCAGCTCGTCAAAGATATCCTTATTGTAAAAAAGCAGCCATATATTCTGGATAAAGGGTAGGGAATAAATCCGTTCATCCAACTGTACGATATCCAGCGACTGGCCGTATTTTGAGATGTCAAGCGAGCTGTCGTTTATCATATCGGACAGATCATATAAAAGGTCCGCTTCCGCCATCCGGTTGGATTTGGACGGCTGCCGGATCCAGGCAATATCCACGCCTTCCCCTTCGGAGAGAATACGCATGATTTCATCATCGTAGCCGTCGTCATCCACATAGCGCATTTCCACTTCCGTAGTACTGCTGCGTGCATTGAAAACGCTGACCAGATCTTCCATATAGGGTTTGCTCACGGTCACATCGTAACAGATTATTTTCTGCTTTCCCGCGGTCTGTGTTTCGTCCTGCACCGTGTCGGGATTTTGGCTTTCCCTGCCGCAGGCATCCAGCAGGAAGCAGGCCAGCGCTGCCGTCAGCAGAATATAAAATACGTTCCTTTTCTTTTTCATCGTGTATCCTTCAGATCCATATTTTTTACATTATGAAGGTAATCATATATCTTAAGATCATTCACAAGCTTAACCACTTCCGCCATGGAATCCAGATCGAATTTCTTGAGAATGTTGTGGATATGGCGTTTTAACGTTGTCATTTCCACGCAGCGCATGGAACAGATTTCCGAACGCTCATAGCCCTGGCGCAAAAGATCCAGGATGTCGATTTCGGTCTGCGTCAGCTGGGTGACAAGCATCAGGTTATACAGGAAGCTGTCCTCGCTCTGCTTTACCCGCTGGAATTCCCGCCGGATTTTCTCCGCGATGACAGGGCGGATGGGGGAACGTCCGGCATAGGCGTCCTTTACGCAGGTAATCAGCTCCTCCTGTCTGGAATTCTTCAGGACATAGTCGGAAACACCCAGTTTAAAGGCCTGGAATACATTTTCATCATCCTCATAGGAGGTCAGGATGATGATCTTCACCTGGGGATATTGGGAAAGGATCTGGCTCGCCGCGTCCAGGCCGGCGGTGCGTGTCTCCATTTCAATATCCATTAATATGACATCCGGCTGGCAGAGCACGGTTTTCATCACCGCCTCATATCCGTTCTGGACGGCGGCCACCACCTCCAGCTCACTGTCCTTTTCCAGAAGCCTCTGGTATTTTTTTAAAAGAGCGGGCATATCCTCTGCAATCAGTACTTTAATCATTTCTGGCTCCCATCTGTGATTGGCAAATCAGCAGTATTAAAGGCGGCTCACCGGAAGGTAAATGTGAAATACGGTCCCTTTTCCGACTTCGCTTTCCACATCTATTTTCCCCCCGGAATCCGTAATTATTTTATGGGTTAAAGATAATCCCATTCCCCAGCTTTTCGTCATGGGCTTTGAGGTGAAAAAGGGGGTAAAAATATTCACCATATCTTCTTTCGGGATTCCGCAGCCGTTATCCGCAATATCTATAATTCCCCATCTGCTGTCCGCAAGAAGCATTACCTGTATTTTTTTCGTTTTTTCCCCGGTCTGCTTCAGGGCATCACAGGCATTGTTCAGCAGGTTAATCAGCGCCTGCTTTAAAAATTCTTCATCCACAAACACACAGGGGTCTTCTCCGGGCACATCCACAGTCCATTCAATGTCGGTTTCCGGCCGTGATCCCTTCAGCTCCTCCACCGTTTCCCTGACTACTCCGCCAAGCGAAAGCTGCCGGAAATTCATGGTGTTATCACGGATATGCCTGTGGATATCGTCAAGCCGTTCGTAAAGGGCTTCGCAATGCTCCACAAGAAGCTCCTTATCTTCCTCATTTTCTTTCCTGACCTCCAGGCTTTCCACCTCGGCCTGCAGGTTCAGCAGCTCATTTTTCATAAAATGACAGAATACCCTTGTGGACATGTTCACCGCATTGATGTTCTGGGATACCTCCAGGCTGTAGTTCTCCATTTTGCTGCGGATAACGGTCAGACGGTAGCTCACAGCGCACATAAGCAGGATAAACAACAGGATAATATAAGGAAGGGTACGGTACAGTGGGATGGCGCTGTTCGTGAAAAGGATTTTGTAGGTAACCACATCCATGGCCTTGGAATATTTTATCATCTGCATAGGCAGCCGGCCCATAAACATCAGGTAGCAGATGATCAGCATAAAGTAGGAAATCAGTATGATAATCAGGGATATCCGGTATATCTTAATATGGGGGACCCGGAGGATATTAAGCAAAATACTGCCCAGACAGATAAACAGCAGGATAAAATTCATGGCGGAAATCACGGCGCTGAAAATACCCCAGAGCCGCTCAATGCCCGACACGGTCAGTAAGCCCGGGTATAAAAAGGAATAGGCACGGATATATACCTGCGGACTGCAGACCAGATATTCCAGCAGGAAAAAAATCCCCACGGCCGGAAGCGCTTTTTGGCATCTCTTCCTCTCTTCCTGCTTCATGAAGGAGGAGGCAAATATCAGATTGCTTGCCGTAAACAGGATACAGCTCACGTTCAGGCAGTTGATAATGGCTTCCTTGGATAGCTTCAGCGAATACAGCCTCGCGGCCATTCCCCGCGGCACGAGGAAGTATTTGAGGAAAATACTCAGGTTAAAGGAAGATTTACAAAAATATAAAATGAAAAAGCACAGTGATGTTATAAAGAAAAAAAGCACCAGAAACATGGAAAACAGCTGCATGGATCGGTATTCGGAACGGGTAAACAGCAGCAGCACGATCACCACGGCGCATACAAGCATCAAATATATCATAAGCAGGCCCTCTCTGCCCGTAAATGTGTATCTTTACAGTAATTGTCCAGACCGTTCTGAACGGTTACATCTTACAATAATTGGCCGGGAGTGTCAACGGAATGGGGGTTTGACAGGGAATATTCATTGTATATGCGCATGATGTTCTGCAGGAGATCCATATGCTCAAAATCCTTATGATATACCATATTGATTTCCCTGGTCATACTCAGGTTTTCTATAGGCAGCCCTATCAGCTTCCCTTTTTTCAGTTCATTGGCACAGGCACTTCTGGCAAGAATGGACACACCGAAATCCCGGCGCACCAGATCCTTGATGGTAGCCACATTGTCTACTTCCAGTATAACATTAAATTCATCCAGCGATACATTGTTGCTTTCCAGATGAGAAATAAAAAGGTTCCGGGTCCCGGAATCGGGAAGCCGCAGAATCAGGTTTTCCTTTTTCAGCTCATTCAGTGTGACCATGCTTTTTTGGGACAACGGGTTTTTGTTGGATACGGCGAGAATCAGGGAATCCGTATCCAGCATGATGGTATTGAAATTGGAATCCGTAATACGGCCCTCCACAATTGCCAGATCAATCTCATAGGTTTTCAGCTTCATATAAAGATTATTTATAGAGTCAGAAATAATTGTTATCCTTGTTTTCTTGCTCACACTGCTGTATCTGGCCAGGACCTCCACCATGATATTGCTTTCGGAGGTATGGGTAATACCTACCGTGATCTTTCTTGCGTGCTCTTTTTCTTCCTTCAGGCTCTGTTCCAGGTTCTGATAGAGGCTGTCAATCCTTTTGGCATACTTGATGACGATCTCCCCCTCCCTGGTAAGCTTGAGATTCCCCTCTCCCCGGGTAAAAATGGTGACCCCAAGCTCCTTCTCCAGCTGTCTGACATGCTGGCTCACCGCGGGCTGGGTAAGGGACAGTTTCCGGGCGGCCTGGGTAAAGCTGTGCAGTTCGTTCACCGTCAGCAGGGTGATAAGCTTGGAATCAATCACGGCTTCTCTCCTTATAAATATTTATGATGAAGTGGTTATAAATCATAATTTGCCTTTATGATTTTCGTTGATATAATTGTACCATAGAAGAGAAATATAGCAATACAAGGGGGAATTTTCCATGAAAGAATTTTACGGCAGCCTGAACGAGTCCACCCTCGTCCTGCTTTCCTTATCCATCATACTTTTTGCAGGTTTTCTGCTCACCAGACTGACAAAGAGGCTTCATCTGCCCAACGTCAGCGGCTATATTCTGGCCGGTGTGCTGATAGGCCCCCAGGTCGCAGCGCTCGTGCCCGCCCACATCCTGTCTCATATGAGCTTTATCAGCGATGTGGCCCTGGCTTTCATCGCCTTCGGCGTAGGGAAATTTTTTAAGAAAGAGGTTCTTCTGAAAACGGGCTGGAAGGTGGTAATTGTTACCCTGTGGGAGTCCGTGCTCGCCGGGGTCCTGATCACGTTAAGCATGCGTTTCTTATTCCATTTATCCTGGGATTTCTGTCTGATTCTGGGGGCCATTGCAACGGCGACGGCGCCGGCAAGCACCATGATGACTATCCGGCAGTACCGGGCAAAAGGGGATTTTGTGAATATCCTGCTGCAGGTGGTCGCCCTGGATGACGTGGTCTGCCTGCTCATATTCAGCGTTGTGGTTGCGGCTGTTAATGCCGGCCGGAACGGGCAGGTACGGCCCGGGGATGTGCTGCTTCCTATTTTTTACAATCTGGCAGCGCTTGGGATCGGTTTCCTTTGCGGTTACCTGCTTTCCCGGCTGATTACACCTGCCCGGAGCAAGGACAACCGGCTTATTCTCGCTATTGCCATGCTCATGGGGATTTCCGGGCTGTGCTCCGCCTTTGACCTCTCCCCCCTGCTTTCCTGCATGGTGTTCGGCGCTTCCTATATTAATCTGACGGAGGATAAAAAGCTGTTCCGCCAGGTAGACCGGTTTACGCCCCCCGTGCTGTCCATGTTTTTCATTATATCCGGCATGAACCTGGATCTGACGGCCCTGAAAACGGCAGGGGTGATCGGGGCAGCCTATTTCGTTATCCGCATTCTGGGAAAATACGGCGGTATGTATCTGGGCTGCGCTCTCACGGGAATGCCCGCCACTCACAAGAAATATATGGGTCTGGCGCTGATTCCCCAGGCGGGGGTCGCCATTGGGCTGGCGTTTCTCGGACAGCGGCTGCTTCCGGAAGCTATCGGGAACCTGCTGTTAACCATTATCCTGTCCTCTTCCGTGCTCTATGAACTGACAGGGCCTGCCTGTGCAAAAATGTCCTTTATCCTGTCCGGTACCATAAAAAGGGAAAAAACGGAGACCGGCGGAAAAAATACGGGGAAGGTGAAAGTGAAAAAATATCCCGATAAGAAGTCGATAAAGCATGCGGTGTAAATATTGATATTTAATACTTGCAGAATGGGGAAAATTACTATAGAATATAGGTGTTGCGTTGGGAAACAGTTTTTGCAGGATGTTTTCCAGACAGGATGGAGATGTACCCAAGAGGTCGAAGGGACCGCACTCGAAAACATATAGTTTCCGTGGAATCCTACCAAGTGCAAACCGTTGATTTTACTGGGTTTTTAGGTCTTCACGAAAGATAGTTCTTACTGTTTTCTTTCCTGTCATCTTTCCTTTTTCCCGGATTTGACTGGAATCTGATGGAATGATATTTTTTCAGTCACATTCCACGAAAGTACATTTTGGGAAAGAAAGATCAAAATTTAATAGTGTCGTCATCTGGCTTTTGCCAGTTGATTATAAATGGAGAGTTGTCCGAGTGGTTGAAGGAGCTGGTCCCGAAAACCAGTGTACCTCTTTGGTACCGAGGGTTCGAACCCCTCACTCTCCGCCAGTAAGTACATGGGCCTATAGTCCATTGTTATGATAAGAGCTGTCAGGTGCATTCTGGCGGCTCTTTTTTACTTTCGCTGTACTAAATTGCATCCAGTTGCAGATGACTCTGTTTCGCAACCCATAAAACAATCCAAAGTAGACTGCCAGTTCCAACTTGCTGCCCTCAGCAAGATACATACACTCTAACGCTTCATCTGGCATATAAAAACTGCCGATGTACTTTTCTGTCATTGGCCTCTGTTTGTGAGCAGCATTGTTTGCAATTAACCCATCGGCCATCGCACTTTCTAATGCAGCGTGTATATTCGCATGGTATCGAACTACTGTTGTGGCTCTGCTCAGCATCCTGCTGCTCATTGGGTTGTATTACACGGAATCCGGAATGACAGCGATGAGTCACAGTGCGGGCCGTCCTTACGTAAACAACGAAAAAGCGGGCTGTTGCTTCCGCCGCCGTTCTATCCGGCGGTTCAAGTGACAGCCTGCTTTTTCGTAGTGGAATAATTCCCGATCCGATTCCGCGAAATCACCTCTCATCCATGGTTATAACACCTTCTGCAGAATCATCAATCCATATATACCAAGGTATAAGCATAAAACTTGTCCGTCTCTATCGTTATAGTTCCGTTCTCTTCATCCAAATCCGGATAGATATAAGGAGCACCCTTTTCTCCCAGACAGATGAACTTGAACTTTCTGCCCTCTTTCACTAAACTGTCCGGTATTTTCAGCGTAATCCGAATTTTCTCCGGTGTGGAATACACCGGGCGGCCCAGAGAGGAATTGTCCGGATAGAAATTGTAGGTATTGCCAATCTGATATTCCTCCACGTCACTTCCAGACGCAGACAGCAGCGCCTTAATTCCGTTCAGGTACTCCTTTCCCTGCATCTCGCTCTCTATCTTAAGCGGAACCGTATTCCCCGTGCTCGCACCTGCCGTATACACCGGCGTCTCCGCGCTGCGGTAGAGTGCGCTCTCTATTTCCTCGGGAGTAGAGGGGACCCACAGCATCCGTCTATCCTCCTCCTCAGGGCGTTCCTGTTCCTGCTGTTTCCTCCCCGTGTCCGTGGATGGATCATAAGTATTCTGCGGCTTTGCCGTAACCTGTACAGAGAACTCCTGCGTAAAATCGCCCGAAGCCAGACCGCCCTTCACCGTCGCCAGCAGCGTTATCGTCCCTTCCTTCTGCGCCGTCACCGTCAGGCTTCCGTCCGCGTTCTCCACAGCGGCCGCCTGCGTGTTCCCCGCATCCTTCAGGGTGAACTTGACAGACTGATTCGTGGCGTCAGCCGGCGTTACACTCCCTCTGACCGTCACCGCTTCCCCCGCCTTGATTTCCCCCGGGACCCCTTGGATCCCCGTTACATCCACGGTAGGCAGCACCTTTATCGTGACCTCCTGGTTGTAAGGACTCGAGGACAAGCCGTTTGGCACCATCACATTCAGCGTCATCGTTCCTTCCTTCCTCGCAAGCATCCTCACACTTTCGTCCGCGTTCGTTGTAAGCTGTGGCTGTGTGCCCCCCTCGTCCATCAAGTCGACAACGACATGCTTCTCCGTGGCGTTATCCGGCAATACTCGAAATACTATATCGGTTTCCACACCTACCGTGATTACCGACGGGCTCGGCTCGATCCCCGTTACCTCCACGAAGGGAGGGAGCGAACGCACCTCTATCTGAAACTCCTTCGTAAAATCGCCCGAAGTCAGACCGCCCGGCACCGTCACCATCAGTTTTATCGTTCCTTCCGCCATTGGATGCACCCTCAGACTTTTGTCAGGGTTCGTCACCAGACCCACTTGCGTGGTCCCCGCGTCCACCAAGTCAACATAGAGGTGCTTCTGCGTGGCATCAGCCGGCATTATATTAAATACTATATCCGTATCCATATCTACCCAGGCCACTGTCGTTGACGGCTCGATCCCCGTCACCTCCACGAAGGGCGGCTCGTCCGCCTGCACCGTCGCCTTTCCTCCCGGCCAGAATAATGTGCTGCCGGCCACTATTGCCAGCATAAGCAACAATGAGAGGAACGTCCTCTTTTTGTTATGTACTTTTTTCGCCTTCATGTTTACAATCATACCTCCTTCTCAACCAGAATTTTAGACAAGCACAGACCCGCAATGCACTCTATAATGTATCCCATAAAGTGGACACGGTTTCATTGGCAACTTCCTGTTTCGTGGACACGGGTCTGTTCAGGAGTACCCCTTGAAAAATTTCCTGAGGCCGCCGTTCTCCGCGAAGATGAACGGATTCGTTCATAATGCCATAAACGGCGAAATGCGAACACGTTTTTCAACGCATTCGCATTCCTTACCTGCTTTCAGCATAGCACTTAGACAGGGAATTTGCAAGCAAAAAACTGTCTATTTTTCGGTCTGTTTTGCGGCAAATGTGACCGTGAAAACCGCGCCCTTTCCGGGCGCGCTCTCCACCGCCGCCGTGCCGCCCATCGCCTCCGCCGAGGTCTTGACGATATACAGCCCCAGGCCGCTGGAGCCGTCCTTTTCCCCGCGCTCCGCCGACGCTTTGTAGAACCGTTCAAACAGATGGGGGAGATGTTCCGGCCCAATGCCCTCGCCGGTGTCCGAGACAATCAGCGCCGCCCTGTCCCCGGCGCGCCGGAGCGTCAGCGTGACACAGCCGCCGGCCGAGGTGTGGCGCAGGGCGTTGTAGACGAGGTTGTCCAGCACGCTCCAAATCTTGTCCCCGTCGATCTGCAGCTCCAGGCCGTCCTCCGCGCATGCGGAGAAGGTGATGCCCTGGTCCCGCGCCAAGTCCGCGTATTTCTGTTCCGCCTCCCGGGAAAGCCGTGCGGCGGGAATCCACTCCATGTGGTAGACTGCCGTGCCGCCCTCCAGCCGCGTCACTTCAAACAGGTTGTGGATCAGGCGCTGAAGGTCGATGTTCTTGCGGTAGGCGATGTTTAAGTATTCCGTCCGTTCCTGTTCGCCCACCGCCACGTTTTCATCGCCAAGCAGCTCCAGGTAATTGTTCAGCACGGTCAGCGGCGTCTTCAAGTCGTGGGAGATATTCGAGATCATCTCCCGCAGCGCTGTCTGCGAAGCGGCCAGCCGCTCATTGGCCGCGTGGAGCTGCCCGGTGCGCTGCCCCACCAGCTCCTCTAAGTTGGCGTTGACGCGCTCCACCTCGGCGCGGGCCTGGGCGTAGCTGCGGGAGAGCATGACGCACTGGCACAGGATCAAAAACAGGTTCGACACAATGCCGGGGACGAACAGCTTCCCCTCCAGCAGCGTTTTGGACAGCGGCCCGTTCATGAAATAGAATACCATGCCGCACAGGTACAGCAGGTGGTAGGGGTCCCGCCACTTCCCACCGGTGCAAAACGCCATCACCAGAGAGATCGCGCACGGAATCAGCACCAGAAAGGAAAGGTAGAAGGCCGCAAGGTAGGACAGCGACAGTACAGCCAGGGCAGGAAGCAGGAAGCTGGCCCAATAGACCGCCCCCAGGACGCGGTTCAGCCGGATGGAGAATGTCCGCAGCAGAAAAAGGCTGACACACAGGGCGTGCAGGGTGAACAGCAGCAGAAACAGCCGGACGAGTACCTGCCCGCTGCCTCCGGGCAGGAAATATTGGAACAGGTTGTTGCTCTCCATCGCCAGACGCAGCACCACCACCATGCAGGTAGCGCTGAAAATCAAATACAGCTTTTCCCGGCGGCGGAAGCCAAACAGGAACAGGTGGTACAGGCCGATGAAGAAAATACCGCCCAGGACAAAGGAAACCACCATGCGCTGCCAGAAAATATGATGGGTGAGAACCGTGTCCCGCCCGATCAGCACCGAATAGGAAAGGCCGCTGCCGATTAAGTGGTAGTTGGACGCCTGCACCACCAATTCCAGTACGCCGTCCTTTGGGATTACCGTCAGCAATTCGTTGCGTATACTGCCGTCCGAGGTGTCCGGCGAACCGCCCACCGCACCGGCGCGAAACAGTTCCTCCCCATTGACCCACAGCCTGGACGCTTCGATGATCTCCGGGATAAATAAGAGCAGGTGCCGCTCCGAAGGGGTGCGGACGGTAAGGCGGAAGGTGCCGTGGCCTGTGTCGGGATAACCTAATCCGGCCCAGGAATCCGGCAGGCGAAGAAGCTCCCGGCCCTCCGGCGCTCCCCCTGCAAAATCAGCGGGGGTGTAGAGCCGGCCAAAGTAAAATTCCCACTCACCGTCCAGGTCGTACACGCGGGAAGAAAAGTCGGTTTCCGAAAAATCCAGCACCCCGTCCACGGCCTGAGGCCCCGGCGATACAAAGGGCTTTGACGCCGTGAAGAACGTGGCCGCGCACAGGGAAACAAGCAAAAGCAGCAGCAGAGCAAAACGCTTCATCGGCGCACCCCCCCCCACACGTCCGCGCCCGGCAGGAAGCGGTAGCCCTCGCCCCGCACGGTTTCAATGCTCCCCAGAGCGCCGTCCAGCTTGTGCCGCAGCCGGGTGATATGCACTGCCACCGTGTTGGCCGCGTCCGGCTTCCCGCTGTGCCAGACCTCCTGATACAATTCCCCGGCGGTCACCACCCGTCCGGGGTTGCCCAGCAGGTACAAAAACAGGTCGAACTCCTTCTGCGCCAGCAGGATGGCGCGGCCGTTCACCGTGAGGATCTGTTGGCTGTGGTCGATGGAAAAGCCCTTCATCGCGTTTCGCCGCAGCTGGGCGTACACGCGGGCGGCAAGCTCCTTTAAACTGTACGGTTTCGTGATGTAGTCATCCCCGCCCGCCATCAGGCCCTCCACCTTGTTCCCCTCGTCGTCCATGCAGCTCAAAAACAGGATCGGCGCGCTCGTCAGGGCGCGCACCGCCGCGCACAGCTCAAAACCGCTTAAGTCCGGGAGCAGCACGTCCAGCAGGATACAGTCGTAGCTGTTATCATGCAGCAGCTCCAGCGCTTCGCTCGCACAGGCCGCCGTGTCCACACGGTAGCCCCTGGATTCTAAATACTTCTTGTTCGTCCGCTGGATGTCCGGCTCGTCGTCCACCGCCAGCAGCCGATAGGTTGTCGTCAAAGCGGTTCCCCCTCTCTCTGAAATGAACGAATCCGTTCATACTCCCATAAACGACAAATGCGAATGGCCCAAAAGCCATCCGCCCGTTTCCGTTGTCTCTTTTAGTATATCGGCATGGCAGCGGATTGTCAAACGGAAACGGGCGGAGTACCGCAGCGGTACAAGGCATCCTGTCATATGGTTTTTTCTGGCTGCAATTTAATCGCTTTCCGCGGCGGCCATTGTGCAAGCGAACCCGATCATCAGAGATCCGGACTTCCGGACATTTCCGCTCCTGGAGACAGGCTCCGGGAGTTCGACATCCTTGCCCAAAATGGCCGGCAGAGGTATAATACTTTGTAAACTTGGAAGAAAATTGTAACCCTGACAGGAAGCCTTTTGAAGAAGGAGGAATCGCATGACGTCCAAGAGGGAACCGTTCTATAGACAACTGACTGCCACCGGCGAGATCACCGCAAGACGGAAATCTCCCGGTTCGAACGGCTGTGGAGTAACATTGACGGGGTATGGAACCAGCCCTACTTTGTAATTATGAGAGATGAAGCATAAAAAAAGGCCTATGTGGCCGGAAAGGAATTCCATGATGAACCTGACCAAATCAATCGATTTCCTTCTTGAAAATGCCGGAGCCGTCATCCAGTACCGGCTGCGCAAAGAGATACTGTGCAGCTTAACCGCGGCGGAGGAAGAAAAACTGCTCGGACAGATTTATCAGACACCCTGCTTCAGGCTCGTGCAGGGCTATGCCAAACCAGACGGGTATATCGGACGCGGCATGCACAGCTGGGATAACTGGCGCGGTGTCAGGCTGCATGAAACGCCGCTGCAGGACGGAGAAGCAGCAGCTCGTCTGCTGTCTTATTACGCCGTTCCCAAAGACCACCTGTTAATCAAAAACTTTGTCAACGCAATGCGGGACGAGAACATTTTAAGGGAGGAATTTTCCTATATCCCTCCCGAAGTTCATCGCTTTGAAACCCGGTTTGTGGGATTGGAAAGCGGTTTTTGCCTGATGACATTGCTTTATGCCATGCAGGCCATGCTGGGATACGGTGACGAGGAATACGTAAAACCGTTCCAAAGCACCTCGCTCGAAGCCTTTAAGAGCATATTGCCGCTCTCTTCCATCAATGACATTACAAAAACACGCCAAAGCAGGGCGAAATATAATTATCCGTATATCGAAGCCGATACTTATTTTCCATGCCAGTACCACTTAGAAACCCTGGCATATACAAACGCGTGGCGGACACCGGAAAACAAGAAGCTGATGGCAAACGCGCTCAACCATTATAATGATATCACGCAGGGCGCCAATCCGATACACGTTAAAATCGGGAACCGCTATTACGCCCCGTTCCCGCTGCATATGGAAAACAGCCCAATCAGACCATTCCGCACGGATGTTATCCATTCGATAACTTATCGCCGTTTACTGACGGAAATCGCCCTTCTCGGCGTGGGCAAAAGTGTCGGCGTGCTCCGGGAAACCGCAGCAAATATTGAGGAAGCCATCAGTCATGACGGAATCTTGCGAATGCAGCTCGATATGCCGCACAACAAACGGTATTCGCCAAAGAACCTGGAATATCCGACTCCGTATTCCGATGTGCGCCTGGAGCCGGACTACAAAAATAACCATGCTCTTGCATGTGACCTGACGTTCTGGGCTGTACAGCTTTTGTATTTGATAAACTGAAAGGAATGCGGACGGCTATGGGGCGGCTGTAATGAACGATGGAAAACGGGCAAATCATTGTTGGCCCATGCACGGAACGCCGTCGCTCCTTACCGCCGGTATAAGCCGCGGGAGAAGTGTTAACACCTTGGAAAGCAACCGTTAAATACTGTCAGGGGGGAACGCCCCAGCCTGCCCGATTATCCCCAGTTCCTTCGCCTTCAGCACGGCATCCATTGCGCTGTTCACACCCAGCTTTTTATAAGCAAGGGACGTATGTGTTTTGATGGTGGGAATGCTGAGGCCCGTCATTTCCGAAATCTCCGCGTTCTTGTACCCCTGGGCAAGCAGTTCCAGCATAAACGTCTGCTGTTTTGACAGCCTGGCGGGCTGATCCGTTTTCTTTCCCGCTTCCTCTATGTACCCTCTGTGGCGGATGCCAAAGCTGTGCGCCTCCAGCATGACCGCATTGACATAGGCGCGGGTAAGGGGGCCGGTATATTCTTTGCTGCACACCTTGGAGAGGATCCGCTTCAGGATGGGCACCACGGCCTCCCCCTCATCGGCGGCCACCCTGATAAAGCCATAGGGCTGCAGCACTTCCAGTGTTTCCGTCAGTTCCTCTTCCGCTTCCTTCTTCCGGTTCTGGGTCCAGTACAGGGCCGCGAGGATCACCCCCGCCTCACACCGATCCAGCGGACGGTTTAAGTTCTTCCCAAACTCCCGCAGCAGAAGCAGATAGTGCAGGGCGTTCTCCCTGTCACCCAGCGCGGCGTAGGCCCGTGCGGTGGTGAAGTGCTGGAAGGATCGGAAAAACTCGATATGATCCGTGCCGGTGACGTAATACTTCGCCAGCCAATCCCGGGCGGCGCTTTTGTCGCCGTCAAGCAGCTTCCACTTGGTGCGGCAGGCAGTCAGGTTCGGCAGGAAATACTGGGCGGATCCGTTCACAAATGCCGTCAGGGCGTCCATCGCATTTTCGGCCTCTTCCCAGCGCCCCAGCTGCCAGAGGATACTGTGCTGGAGTACCATCACGCAGATCCGCCCGTCCGGTTTGTTGTCCGGCCCAATCAGGCCGAGGACTTCCGTATTCTGTAGCAGGGCGGCTTCCAGCTGGCTGCGCTCATACGTAAAGGATGCCAGAATACCGGGGCGCAGGTATCCCCATTCCGCACCGAGCAGCGGGGCGTAGGTATGGTCGATCGTATCCAGTATCTTCGGGTTCCGCGCGATCTCCGAGTAATCCCGGTTGCTGCGGTGCATATAGGGCAGGTTGTGGGTGAAGGACGCGATATTCGTGGCAAGCCCCGACCGGGTATAGCTTTTCAAAACTCCGCCGAACAGGTGGAACAGCGTGACCTGGGTTTTCAGCGACTTCCGGTAGTCCACATGAAAGGCCAGCATGGCAAACTCCACAAACTCATTGCCCGCCTTTGCGATGCGCGGCAGGTTTATGAGAATAGCATCCATATGCCGGGCGTATTCCTCAAAGCAGCTGGTGAGGTAATAGTACCATGCATACAGGACATGAAGCACCGGTGCTTCGCGGGAGGCGCGTTCCGGGAGCGGACTGGCAAAAAAGCCGTGCAGGAAATCCGCGTAATCGGCCACGCCGTTTTTGTGGCCCCGGAACAGAAAGAGGAACAGAAAATTGTCCGTCCCTTTATAGTCGCCGCTCATCAGCCAGAAGCGCAGCGCACGGGAGTAGTCCTCATGGTCTTTGTAATACTGTGCGGCGGTCTTATACAGCGATTCCATGTCCTCACCGGACGCCGCAAGCTGTTTCTGTAAAAATTCCTGGAACAGGTGATGGTAGCGGTAGGTATCCCCATGCAGGCGGCTCAAGAAGGAGTTGGATTTGCTCAAATCCTCCATGACCGCATGGGCGTCACTCCTGCCGGACAGGGCGTAGGCCAGCTCGGTATCAAACGCATCGGCGATGGAGGTGCGCATACAAAACTTCTGAAGCTCCACATCCCAGGCGTTCCAGGCCAGGTTCTCAAAGAAGCGGGCAAAGCCGTCCCCGCCGCCCCCGGTAACCTTCCCGGACAGCCCGATGGCATTCACGCCGATAGCCCACCCGTCCGTTGCCATATACACAAACTTTGCCTCGTCCGGCGTCAGAAAATGTCCCAGCGTGTTCATATAGCACTTGATTTCCGCTTCCGTGAAGCGCAGGGCTTCCCTGTGAATGATATCTTTCTTTTGGTCTTTAATGAACGGCAGAAGCCCCTTCGGGATTTTCCCCCGCGACAGGATAAAAAAGGTGAACGTGTGGGGCAGGCGGCGCAGGATTATAGGCAGGGATTTGATGATTTCCCCATTGGTAATCCTATGGAAGTCGTCCAGCACAATGACATGGCGGTCGGGTTTCGGGTGCATCTCACTGAGCAGCGCCACCGTATGCTCCACAGGCGTGGCGGAAAAAGACGGGTCCGTCAGGATACGCTCCAGGTTCTCATTGTCCGGCTGGAGGGAATACAGGCCGGTGGCAAGGAGCTTGTAAAACACCGACGGGGAATTGTCATAGCTGTCCAGTCCAATCCATACCGGCGTATTCCCGCTTTTCTCCAGCCACAATAAGGTGGTTACCGTCTTGCCGCTGCCGCCCTGGGCGGACACGAACACAAAGCCGTCCGCCGCCGCCTCGTCAAAACGCGCCATTAAACTTTTTCGCGGCGCACAGACCTCCGGGAGCCGGGCGGGGGTAAATTTATCACTCAAAAAAACGGGTTTTTCTGTCATTTTCTTACACTCCTCTTACCTATGGTCAAAAACCTCATACTTTTTCATTTCATTATAACACAAATAAAAAATAAATTTGGCAAAACCTCATACCGTATGATTTTACTCTTTTTCATAACATGTTAAACTGATCACAGGAAGACGGTGATATCTTATGGGTATTAAACACAGCGCGTATCATCTTTCGGTGCGGATTGCCGAAGCCGTGCATTATTGGAAGGCGGAGGCCGGGGATTTCCCCTGGGCGACAAGTGTCCGGGCTGCGGCGTCAAGGCGGGAATCTCCGCACGGGAGGGCGGCTTAAAAGCCGCTGCCGGCCATGTGAAACAAGCCGATTATATTCTGGAGATGGCGGTGAAGTCCGGCTATCTGACCGAGCGGCAGAGCCTGCCGGTTCGGGCGGAATGCGGTGAACTTCTGGCGGCGCTTATAGAAGCAGATGAATGATCCGGATAAAGGACAATAAAAAGTTAAATATGCCTGCTCCAGTTTCTTTCCACGCAGGCAGACAGGAGAGTGTGTTATGAAACAGGATGAAATCAGAGAAATAGATGTATCCGGGGAACCGGATCACCAATAGGAGGGATTTCTGTGTTATGCGACTGACCGCCTGAAAACCCCGGTCACATCACTGGGGCTGGCGCTCCAGTGTATAGAGGACGTGCAGAGTGAGGAAGAACGCAGGATATTTTTTGAAATGGCAAAACGGGGACAGCGGGAATTGTCAGAGGCGGTAGAGGAAGTGCTGGAAACTGCCCGTAAAGAACAGAGGAGGATTTGATGATGATACGAAAAAGAAAAAGACTATGGACGCTGTTTTTATCCGCCGTCCTGATTGTGACGCAGCTTCCGGCGGTGGCGATGGCGGAGAACAATGCGCCGGAGGACGGGAGTATCGCGTCCTTTGAGGAGCTTCCCAGCGGCGTGGCAGCGCAGACCGTCCCGGTGGGGACGGAGCTTTCCGGGCTGAATCTGCCGGACACAGTGACGGCGACAGTTTATCACGTCACCGAGGACACGGTAATTCCTGACAAGGTGAATGGCGGCGAAGCCGACAGAGAGGGCGGCCTGGGCCGCGAGGACGATATGGAGGACAAAAGCATCTCAGGAAACAACGCAGGGGATTCTTCCAATATGGACAGTGGGGAAATGGTCACGACCGTCACCACGTCCACGGGAAAAATCTCCGTGACCTGGGACAGCGAACCGGCCTATGACGGCGACACGGCAGACACCTATGTATTCACGGCGGACGTGGGCGGCTATACCCTGTCAAGCGGTGCGAAGCTGCCGCAGATTACCGTGACAGTTTCGGCGGACACGGCGGAAAAGCCGACGGGGAAGCCCCCAAAGGAACCGCTCCCCTGTACAAAGACCGGGGGCTGCACTTTGGAGGACGGGCATGAGGGCGAGTGCGTGATGGCTCCCCCGGCGAACGACGCGCTTGTAAAAACCATCACCGGCTGGACGTTTGTAGCGGCCGATGATTCAGACTATGCGGATCACGAACTGGCCCTTCCCGGCGTGAGCATGGACAATCAGGCGGATTTTGACACGGTGGTATCCATGCTGCCCAAACAGATCCGCGGGGAAATGGAAGGAACGGAAAACCCGGAAACACTGGACATCACCGGCTGGAGCTGCGAGGAATACAAACAGGACGGCGGGGATAACTGGCCGCTGACCGGCGATTACATCTTTACGGCGGCGCTCCCCGACGGCTACGCCTGCGACCCGCTCCCGGCGGTCAAGGTGCTGCTGGGCGGGGCAAATCTGTACGCCAATGAGGGGTATGACGGCCTGACGATTACCCCAACAAACGGCGGTTCGGTTTCCAAAACCGGCGACGGACAAATCACGCTGAACGCCAACGGTGACTACAAGATTTCCGGCGAATGGACGGGAACGCTGGACGGCGTAGGGTCCCCTAATCGGAAAGCCGTGATTACGGTGCCGAACGGCGTGACCGTCAACGTGGAACTGAAGGACGTAATCATCAAGGCGGATGCAGAATACGCCTGCGCTTTCGCGGTGGCAGCGGGCGGCACGGCAAACATCACCCTCTCCGGTATAAACACCCTGACAAGCGGCTGGGGCCGCGCCGGGCTGGAGGTTCCTGAAAACACCGCTGTGTCGATTCATGGTGATGGCCGCCTGGAGGCCAACGGCAGCAACAACGGCGCGGGCATCGGCGGCGGCGGCGTTAGCTCCGGCGGAACCATCGAAATCAAAGGCGGTACAGTCACCGCCAACAGCGGCCCCGGCGCCGCAGGCATCGGCGGCGGCCCAAGCTGCTCCGGCGGAACCATTACAATCAGCGGCGGCACAGTCACGGCCACCAGCTACAACAGTGCGGGCATCGGCGGCGGCTACGGCTACGGCGACACCGGCGGCGGATCAGGTACTGCGGGAGGCGATGGCGGTCGATTCACCATAAACGGGAATGCCGTTGTGTTTGCCACAAGCAATCAGGCGTCACCAATCGGTGGCGGCCCGGGCGGCGGCGACGGTACAAAAGAACTGATAAAAGGCGTGGTATTTGAGGGGAGTAACGGAACAGTATGTGGAAGCCCTGAACTTCCCGGCGATATAACCATCCCGTACGGCTCCACCCTGACAGTGCCGGACGGCGCCACGCTCACAATTCCAGATAACACGGCCCTTACCAATAACGGCAGGATTGAGAATCATGGTACGGTAAACGGAACCGGCACGCTGGTAAACAACGGCACGGTCAACGACCACAGCGGCGGAACCAGCGCGACTGTGAACGGAACCGGAACTGTCAATAAACCTTCCGCGGTAAAAATCACCTTCCGGAGCAGCCAGAGCGGGCAGATTACACAGGCATCCTATGGGGACACCATCACGGTTCAGGCTGAAGTTTCGCAGAAAACTACCCGCCTGCGCACAGCCGCCCCTAATGAGGTGATTTTCAAAATCGGAAGTACCGTACTTGGAACAGAAAGCGTGACAAACAAAACAGCCACTCTCACTCTCCCGCTCACAGGGGATTCCTGGAAGCCGGACAGCTATACGATCACGGCGGCGTACGGCGGCGGCAAGGGCCTGCTGCCAAATGACACCGGGACGGCTGTGCTGACGGTGGAAAAGCGGGGGCGTACCATTTCCCTATCCGGCAGTCCCACGGTGGACGGGACCAGTGTGACCCTGACCGCCGCGGTCCTCCCGGAGGGTTCCGGCGATGGCGCGGTACAGTACGGTTACGCGGCCGTCAATGACGTTTTGCAGGCAGGAAGCTGGCAGAGCGGTGTGGCTTTTACCGGCTTGCAGCCTGAAACAAAATACTACTTTTTCGCCAAAGTGGCGGAGGGGACCTTCTATCAGCAGGCCGTTTCCAGCGGCCTGGGAGTCACAACGGGCAAAGCGCCCGCCAATGCCGTGACAGGGGTGACGCCGGATAACAGCACCGACACCTGCCCCTTATCTGTGAACCAGCCGCAGAGCAGCTACACGGCAGCCGGGGACAGCATCAGCCGGAGTCTTTCCCGCTCCGACTTGCAGACGCTGACGGATTCCGGCAGGAGCCTGACGCTCGGCTGCGGCAAGGCAGGCATGGCCTTTGATTCTGCGGCGCTGAAAGCGATTCTGGCGGCGGTTCCATCCACAGCGGGCAGCATCACCTTTGCCGCCGCCCCCGCCGATTTAAGCGAGTTCCCGGATGCGGCCAAACAGCTCGGCGCCCATCCGGTTTATGACTTCTCCATCAGTTATAAGGACGGCAGCGGGAACCTCATCACAGTTCCGGTGAACTTCCCCGCTGGTTCGGCTGCTATCACATTGAACTACACCCCCGCTGCTGGGGAGGCCGCGGGAAACCTGTTCATGGTTTATGTGGACGGCAGGGGAACCGTGACATGGCTGAACAAATCCAGCTGCCACAATGGCAGGGTGCTGGCGGAAGTTCCCCACTTCTCCACCTACGGTGTGGCATACAAAACTCCCGCCCCGGTATTTACCGACAGCAGCGGCCACTGGGCAAAAGACGAGATTACATTTGTAGCGGCGCGGGGCCTGCTCACCGGAGATTCCCCGGGCACGGGGAACAACCTGTTCTCCCCGGACGGCGCCATGACGCGGGGCATGTTCGTCACCGCCCTGGGACGGCTGGCTGGCATTAACCCGGACAGCTACAAAACCCGCAGCTTCACCGACGTAAAGTCCGACGCCTATTATGCGGCCTATGTGGAGTGGGCGGCGCAGAAAAACATCGTCAAGGGAACCGGCGATAAGCTGTTCAGCCCCGACGCGCCGGTGACGCGGGAACAGATGGCGGTGATGATGGTGAACTACGCCGGACAGATGGGCTACTCCATTCCCACCCCGCTTGCGTCCGTCACCTTCGCGGACAGTAATCAGATCAGCGCGTGGGCGGCAAAGGAAGTCGCCGCCATGCAGCGGGCCGGGATCGTGAGAGGCAAAGACGGGAACCGCTTCGACCCGCAGGGAAACGCCACCCGCGCGGAAGGTTCGGCGGTGCTGCGCCGGTTTATAGAAGTTATAATTGACCCGGCCGCGGCTGCCGGCTGGACAAAGAACGATTCCGGCCATTTGCTCTACTACCAGGGCGGTAAGGCCGTCACCGGCTGGAGGGAAATCAGCGGAAAGCGGTACTACTTTGACGAGAGCGGCATCATGGCTGTGAATACGAAAGTGGACGGCTATGAAGTCGGCCCGGACGGGGCGAGGAGGTAATTTCCCACTGCATTAAGCATCCGCTTTAAGAAGGCCGTGCTGCTATTGGCTCCTGTTTTATCTCCTTCCTTCAGGTATGCTTGTACTTCGTCCGGTTCCGCGGCGGCTTCTGCACTGATAGAAATCGTGATCTGATAAATACCGTTTGCTCCAACTATCCGGCCAGCCGCGGTTCGCTCCTCCTTTTTAAGGCATCTATAACAGGCTGCCTATGGTATCAAGCAGTTTCTTCCGTTCAATCGGTTTGGAAATGTGGGCGTTCATGCCCGCGCGCAGCGCGTCACGCACATCTTCGGCAAACGCGTTTGCAGTCATTGCCACGATGGGCAGGGCGGAGACGTCGGAGCGATCAAGCTTCCTTATTTCCCGTGTCGCTTCGTATCCATCCATCCGGGGCATCTGGATATCCATCAGGATGATGTTATAGTAACCTTCAGGGGAGTCTGCCACCATTTGAAGGGCCTCTTCCCCATTGCATGCGGTCTCAGGCTCTATTTGGGTGGGCTTCAGCATTTCCAGGGCTATCTCGCGGTTCAGTTCATTATCTTCGGCCAACAGCAGCCGTTTTCCCTTAAAGGAACAGGACGTCCTGTCTTTTCCCAGGCCGGAGGAATCCGGCAGGGAGCGGGTATCCGTATCCTGTGCCGGAAGCGCTTCGTTCCGGAGGAGGGCTACGGTAACGGTAAAGACAGAGCCGTTTCCGGGCGTGCTTTCAATCTGGATATCTCCGTTCATCATGTCAATGATATTTTTGGTTATAGCCATTCCCAGCCCGGTACCTGTTATTTGTTCCACGTCATTCTCCCGGGAGCGTTCAAACGGGGTGAAGATTCTTGTCAGGAATTCCGGGGTCATCCCGATTCCCGTATCCGCACACCGGAAACCGTAGCTTGCGTACCCCCGGTTCACGGCATCCTCCTGCCATACATCGATCTCTACCCTGCCGCCCGGCGGCGTATATTTTATGGCGTTGCTTATAATGTTTACGTAGATCTGACGCAGGCGCAGGGGATCTCCCATCACGGTGTCTTGGGAATGGACAGGAATATGGACTTCCAGCGCCAGCTGTTTTTCTTCTGCCTGGGGCCGCATCAGCTCTGCCACTTCACTAATCAGCCGGTAATAAGAGAATACTTCTTCTTTGAGCGCAAATTTACCGCTTTCGATTTTGGATATATCCAGAATATCATTGATCAGGCTCAGCAGGTGGTTGCTGGACAGGCTGATTTTATTCAGACAGTCCTCAATACGCGCCCTGTCGTCCAAATGTTCCCGGGCTATGTCGGTCATACCGATAATCCCATTCATTGGGGTGCGGATATCATGGCTCATGTTGGACAGGAAATTACTTTTCGCCTCATTGGCGGACCGGGCTGTATCCAGAGCGCTCTGCAGTGCCTGTCTCTGCTGTTCCTCCTCATACTTCTGTTCATCAATACAGCGGGCGAGGAAAATAGCAAGGCGATCCTCGGTATATGGATTATCCACATGAATGAGCTGCACCAGCACCCAGTGATACTGTCCGTCATCCAAAAGGAGCCGGCACTGGGCGAATACTTCGGAGGATCGGGAGTCCGGCGCCTGCATGACGTGTTCCGGCGTGAAACGCACGCGGAACCGCTCTTTATAGTCCGGATGAAGCCTGCCGTCCATATACTCCAAAAGGGAGGAATAGCTGCCATACCCCTGAAGCTCTTCCAGAAATCCGGGGGCCGCATAGATGCTTTTTTGTGCATCCATACTCAGGTTTACGCTGAGAATTACCGCATGGGTATCGGAAATGGCCCGGATCAGCGTACTGCGTTCCAGAAGCTTCTCCCGCTTTTCCTCTTCCTGGGCCAGCTTTTCTGAGGTGATATCGTGGAAGGTGGCAATGAGGATTGTCTCCCCTTCTTCATCCAGCATTTTTTCTATAATGCCCGAGGCCCAGAAGTAGGTGCCGTCCAGCCGGCTGAAACGGCTGACATAGGTGATTTTCCGTTCCGTTTCCATAGCCTCCTGGAAAAAGCGCCGTGTCTCCTCCCAATCCTCCGGATGGATCCATTCGCTGAGATATTTCCCGGTAAGGGCCTCCTGGGAGGCCTCCCGGGGAAAATTCAGCAGACGCAGGCCTTCCTGGTTTATCTGAAGGAAACGCAGCGGAATATCCCGGGAAACCAGGGCGACGCCTTCGGGAACCGCATTGTACAGGCGGTCAATATAGGATGCCTGGGTACGCAGCCTTCTATGTGCCTTTTTCATTTGCAGGATATAGACAAGCGCCAGCAGGATAATGGCCAAAGAAATAGCCCCCACAAAAAGGAACGTCCTCCGCAATATATCATTTGTCTGGGCTCTTACCACATTTTCCGGAATCATGGACAGTAGATACCAGTCCGATAACCCTTTCATGGGAACATAACAGAAAACCATACCGGTGTCCCCATAGGCAAAAACAGCCCAGCCGCTTTTTCCGTCATGAAGAGAGCGGCGGAATTCTTCCAGGGCACCGCTGTCATTTTTATCACGGGGAAGCATATCGAATATATTCTTTACCGTTTTATTGCTGCCGGGGTGAGGGGAACGGATCAGGATTTCTCCTTCCGCATCCACTATGTAAGAAAAACCGGCGCCATTATAAAAGGACAGACTGAATTCATCCGCTATGGCTGCGACCGTGTATTCCTTCACCAGATAACTGACACTGCCGTCGGCAAACCGGACTTTCAAATACAGATTAAATACATTGACTCCGGTTGCACTGCTGATGTGGGGAGCGATCACGCCGGTATCCCCGCTGAACTGATCCGGCAGATTCTGGTCCGCACCGTCATATTCCGGCACACAGGTGCCGTCGGGAAAATAAAGCCGGACGCCCTGCTCGGCAACCGAAAATGCCTCTATGACTTCTCCGGCTGAACCGATCTTATCAGCCGGCAGGCTCTCCAGATAATCCTTCACCGCATAAACCGATTCAAAATCTTCTCTTAACTGTATTTCCAGAGCGTTCTCACCCTGACTGGTGCTCTCTGTAATCGCACGCAGAGACTGCTCCCACAGCTGTTCCCTCACTTCATTTATAAAAGCGAATGTGAGCGCTGCCAGCAAAATACCTACCCCGGCGGCGGCAAAAAGGAACCATCTTCTTGCCCGCGTCTCATTCTTTTTCATTGTTGTTCTCCTCCCGCTGCCAGCTGTCCGTCGAGCCACGCCAGAACCTCGGAAAGATCATCACCGGATAGCAGCTTCACGGAACAGTCTGCGGTGAGATCCCATATCGGCATCTGTAAAGCGCTGTCGGAGCCTATTACTGTTTTCCCCTCCTGATACGTATCGATGAGCGGCTGTATTTCCTCACAGGATGCAGGCTCCCCTCCGTTCAACGGACTGAAGGAGCATTGGTTATCCGCAAACTTTCCGATATTTTCCCGTGTGGTGAAGAATTCCACAAACCGCTCCGCCTCTTCCTTATAACGGCTGTCCTGGTTCACCGCAATCCGGGTATCCGCATTAATCACCAGAACCGCTCCCTCCTCCAGGACAGGGTAGGGGACCACGGTAAAGGAAAAGCCGGGATCCATAGCCTTCACACGGTCGGCGGCCCAGCCGCCTGTCAGCATAAACGGGGTATTTCCTTCTGCAAAAAGTGCCAGATCATCAGAAGTTTTTTTCGTATTCAGGGCTTCCTCTGCATTGATATATCCTTTTTCCAGAAATTCTTCCGCTATGGAAAACCCATCCTCCAGACAGGATCCCAGGGATTCCTCCCCTTTATTAATCCTGTCGAAAACCTCCTTCTGCGTCCCTTCCTGATACATCGAATAAAAGCTGCGGCCGATCGCCAGGGTTTTCAGGGAAATATCGTTGTTGGCGATAACAGGTGTGATTCCCTGATCCACAAAATAATCACATATCTGTTCCCATTCCGGAAGGGTTTGGGGTATTTTCTGTCCATGCTCCTTCAGGAGATCCTGATTGCAGTATAATCCAAATGCGGAAACTGTGGTGGGCACCCAATAGATTTTCCCGTCTTTATCCATCTGATCCATGACACGGACGGAAAAATCCGGCAGTGTTTCCAGACCGGACAGCTCCATAAGCTTTCCTTCCTCTTCCAGCTCCAGCGCCGTATCATGGTTTACCATAAAAATATCGTCCCCGTTTCCGGTATTCATCCGTTTCATAAGGGCATCATAATAATCATTTCCCTTCAGGCTTTCGTAGGAAATGCGTATATCCGGATTCTCTTCCATAAAGGTAGTCAGGATTTCCTCGATAACCACTACATTTTCCGGTTCATATTTATTTCCGAAGAAGGTGAGTTCCACCCGGGGTTCGGTATTCTCCGTATAGATCTCCACTTTGCCCCTTCCGCTGCAGCCGGCCGCTAAAAGTGCCGGAAGCAAGAATAGTGCCATCCCTTTTTTCCAGTTAATCCCTTTGTCTTTCATACCATATATCTTTCCGGCAAATGTTTTATCAGAAGCATTTAGCCTGTTAAATCTATAAAGCTATTGTAACAGAAAAACAGCGGTATTAAAAGCAAACTTTCTATTAATGATGCTTCCAGACATGGCTGGGCTGGGCACGGTACGTGGGGTAACGGAACAGCAGGGTTTTCAGTGCGGCCCAGTTAAACGGGAAAAGAGGCCAGAAGTAACTGGATCCGCCGAATGTGGGGGTGGTAATGACGGACAGCAGTACGAGGATCAGCCCTCCCAGAAAACCCCACAGATGGAAAACAGCGGTCATAACAATAATAAATATACGGTAAACCCGGATGGCATCCCCGAATTCCATGCTGGAAAGCGAAAGGCTGGTAAGAAGGGTGATGGCTCCGTAAAATAATACCTCCACCGTCGCCCAGTTCAAACTGACCGCAATATCGCCTATAATAAGTCCGCCCACCACGGACAGGGAACCGGAAAAACGGCTGGAGCTCAGAGAAGCGGAATTTTTAAAGAGATCCAGGCCGAATTCCACCACAAGCACATAGAAAATCAGGGTGGGAGCCGGCCACCTGCCGGTGGAAAGCAGCTGCCATTCATCGGAAAGATGGGGATAATATGCGGTTATCAGCAAAAAGAGGGGCATCAGGAGCAGGCTGATAAAAATACAGCCGAAGCGTACCAGCCGGAAGTAATTCCCCACCACAGGGCTTTTGTAATAGTCCTCCGGACTCTGGGTAAACTGGAATATGGTGCAGGGCAGGATCAGCACCTCCGGGGAATTGTCCACAATAAGCAGCAGATGCCCTTCCATCAGAAAGCTGCAGGCCACATCCGGCCGTTCGGTCCTGTGCACGCTGGGCAGGGGATTATACCATCTTTTACGCACCAGAAGCTCTTCCAGGCTTTTGGTGCCCATGGTGAGGCCGGTCACCTGCAGGCTGTCCAGTTTTGCCCGCAGGGACTCCAGGAGGTCCTCATTTACGGAATCCTTCATATATGCGATTGCCACATCCGTCTTGCTTTCCGAACCCACGCTTTTCACTTCAAAGGTGAGCTGCGGGGAACGGATCCTGCGCCGTATCAGATTGGTATTAAACAGCATGGTTTCCACAAAACCATCCCTGGCCCCCCGGGTAACCTTTTCCGTATCCGGCTCCCCTATGCTTCTGGCAGGATAGGTACGTACATCGATAATGATGGCCTGGTCAAAGCCGTCAATCAGCAGGACGGAAGGCCCGCTGAGGACATTTTTGACGATTTCTTCCCAGTCCTGCGTTAGGGTTGCCTGGGCATAGCCGATTTTGGCATTCATATAATGCCGGATATCTTCGATGCAGGAGTCTTTCATATAAAGAGGATTCTGGAGATCCGAAAAAATCTGCTGCAGAATTTCCGTCCTGCAGAAGCCATTAATGCCGATCCAATAGCCTCTTGTATCTCCCAGGAACAAATCCCTGGTTATGAGGTCGAAGCTGATTCCAATAGGCAGAATCTCCTTCGCTGTCTGTATGTTGGTATCAATCTGTGAGGAAAGCCTTCTCATAATCTTTCTCCCTCTGTCCTTCAGGCGGACAACCTGTTTTTCAGGATCTTTTTCATGATAGTATGTGCCGGCATTAAAATCCCTATTCTTATAAAAATTTTTAATTTCCTCTTGACAATCATTTCTGTAAACATTATAGTTACAGTATAAACTGTAATCACAATTTTTACAGAATAAAATCATACAAACACAACAAAAGATAAGGAGGATATTCATATGTCTGTTACAGCAATTGGAAAAGCAAATTTTGAACAAGAGGTACTGCAGTCCGAGATACCCGTTCTGGTGGATTTCTGGGCGCCCTGGTGCGGATACTGCCGCAGGCTCAGTCCGGTTATCGATCAGCTTGACAGCGCTTATGAAGGCCGTCTTTCCATCCGTAAAGTAGATATTGACGAAGAGCCGGAGCTGGCTGATTCCTATGATGTGGAAACCATCCCCACTCTGTTCTTATTCCAAAAGGGGAAAGAACCCGTATACCTGGTAGCGCCCCAGGCAAAGGTGCAGGTAACGGACTGGCTGAAGGAAAACGGCGTGGAGTGATACCATTTCCGTTTTATATAGAAAGAAGGGAATCCGAATGAAAAAAGACCTTTATGATGTGGCAGTTATCGGAGGAGGGCCGGGCGGATATTCCGCGGCGCTGTATTGTGCCAGAAGCGGTTACTCCGTCCTTGTGCTTGAGAAGCTTTCCGCAGGCGGCCAGATGGCCACTACGGGACAGGTGGATAATTATCCCGGTTTTGATGAGGGGATAGACGGCTTTGAGCTGGGAGAAAAGATGCAGCGCGGCGCCCAGCGTTTCGGTGTGGAGACCGAATATGCAGAGGTGAGTTCTGTGGATCTGGAACCGGAAATCAAACAGATAACCACTTCTTCCGGACCGGTATCCGCCAGGAGTGTGATTGTGGCCACGGGAGCCTCTCCCAGGGAGCTGGGGCTTGTGGAGGAACGGCAGCTGCGGGGAAGGGGCGTGGCCTATTGCGCGGCCTGTGACGGCCAGATTTACCGGAACAAGACCGTAGTCATTGCCGGAGGCGGAAACAGCGCCGCGGCCGACGCCCTGTTCCTCTCCAAAATATGCAGTAAGGTATATCTGGTACACCGCCGTGACAGCCTGCGGGCCTCCCGTATTTATATGGAGCCTCTGGAAAAAAGCGGGGTGGAATTCATCTGGGACAGCAAAATCACGGAAATCCTGCACGATAAGCGGGTGACCGGCGTGCGTGTGGAGAATGTAAAAGACGGTACCACCAGGGAAATTCCCGCTGACGGCGTTTTTGTGGCCGTGGGGCGTGTCCCCGATACGGCGTTGTTCGCAGGCCAGTTAGAGCTGGATCCCCAGGGGTATATCATCGCGGATGAAAGCACCCGCACCAATATTGACGGCGTTTTTGCCGTAGGCGATGTACGTACCAAAGCCCTGCGCCAAATCGTAACCGCCGCGGCCGACGGGGCCACCGCCTCCCACTATGTGGAAGAATATTTAATGTAATGCACAATTACAAAGGGATGGGCTTTTACCGGCGCCGGTAAAAGCCCATCCTCTGTTCCTGTTATTATGCCATATTTTGAAGCAATGAAAGAATATCATCCCTGCTCATGGGATAGAAAGCCCCGCAGGTATGGCTTCCTTTATCCGTCATGGCATCCGCAATCTCTTGGAACCTTTCCGACCCTACGCCGGCTTCGCCCAGGGTTAAGGGCAGGCCGGCTTCCCGGATGAGGCCGCGCAGTCTTTTTATCCCTTCTTTTGCCGTTTCCGCAGGGTTTTCAAAGTTCATCGGGGCATTCCATACACGGACCGCTATCTGGGCCAGCTTGGGGACGCATTCCTGTTTGGTGCACAGGTATTCCATCCAGGCGGGAAAGGATATGGCCAGCCCCGCTCCGTGGGCGATATCATAGAAGCCGCTGATCTGGTGCTCCAGTCCGTGATTGAACCAGTCCTGCTGCCTTCCGCAGCCCGTCATGTCATTCTGCGCCCAGGTGCCGCACAGCATGATTTCCGCCCTTGCGGCATAATCCCGGGGGTTTTCCAAGGCTATCGGCAGGTTGTGGATTACGGTGGCCAGAATGCCTTCCGCCACCCGATCCGTCATCTCCACGTGTTCCGTCGGACTGAAGTACCGTTCCATGGCATGGGCCATGATATCCATACAGCCGCAGGCGGTCTGGTAAGGAGGAAGGGTATAGGTCAGTTCCGGATTCATTATGGAGAAAACCGGACGCATCAGAGGCGAACCGAAGCCGGTTTTCATAGGAATGGTTTCATCAGAGATGACACAACTGTCACTTTCTTCGCTGCCTGCGGCAGGCAGGGTGAGGATATCCGCTACCGGTATCCTTTTGTCTCCGGGTTTTACCTTCCCGGATATCAGGTCCCAGACATCGCCTTCATAGAAAACGCCGAAGGATATGGCTTTACAGGTATCAATGACGCTTCCGCCGCCAACGGCAAGAAGGAAATCAACCTCTTTTTCCCGGCATAATCCGATTCCTTTTCTCACCAGGGATACCCGGGGGTTCGGCACCACGCCGGGCAGTTCATCAAAGGAAAGCCCGGCTTCGTCCAAGGCTTTTACCACCTTGTCATACAGGCCGCTTTTTTTAATGGAGGTGCCGCCGTAAACGAGAAGAACCCTGGAAGCCCCCTGTTTTTTCAGTTCTTCTCCCACACACAGCTCTTTCTCCCTGCCAAAAATCATTTTGGTGGCACATTGAAATTCAAATCCGTTCATCGTTGTTCCCTTTCTTATTCCGGCAAAGCCGGGATGCCTCTGTCTCTTATACACATCTCCGAGCCCACGAGACAAGA
>ENA-OXIZ01000128-OXIZ01000128.1-human-gut-metagenome-genome-assembly--contig:-NODE-128-length-42391-cov-12.608914_pt1 | contig 42391 bp, 29 predicted proteins | sample MGYA00249821_ERZ652368 | MGnify/ENA primary metagenome ERZ652368 (study PRJEB26925, sample SAMN05826654) | human gut metagenome | biome: ENVO:2100002; feature: ENVO:00000062; material: ENVO:00002003...
TTGCCTCTTGTCTCGTGGGCTCGGAGATGTGTATAAGAGACAGATTAAATTCTATATGAAAATTTTTTTCCGGACATGTTTTCGCCTCAATTACCTTTCCACCCAACAATTCAATCATTCCCTTATAACTTGGCCATGCTGGATAAGGTATAACAACCTCATCATCTGGCTCAAGAATAGATGCTAATGCGTTAAAAATCCCTTGCTTTGCACCGTTAGTAATAATTACATTTTTATAAGATAATTCTCTACTAAAACTATATTTTTTACTAATTGCTTCTCTAAGTGAATGAATACCTGCAACTTCTGTATAATGTGTTTTTCCAGCATGTATTGCCCTAATTCCTGCTTTTGAAATAACTTCTGGTGTTCTAAAATACAATTCTCCAATTGCCATATTTATAATGTTTTCTCCTCTATCTAAGGCAGAATATAATTTATCTCCCACTTTTGTAGTAGAAGATTCTTCTATCATAATAGCCTCACCTCCTACTTTATACATTTCTCTTTTGAACAAAAAAGTAACAAAATTTATTTAAAAAAGCAAAATCTTTTAACTAAGATTTTGCTTTTCCCATACCACTACCGAACTTTTAATTTTTTAACTTTATTTTTATATAATTATTATTTAGAAGCTATTGAAGTCTGTTGTTTCCATCTTCCAGAATAAAAAAATAAGCATGTGACTATTACTCCTATTACCGTCGCAGCAGGTGCTGCAATTCCTACACCTTTAAGTCCCCATCCCAATATTTTTCCAAAAATATACGCAACAGGTACACGAATAAAGACAGAAGTTACAATCGAAACTGCAGACGAAAATATTGCGTGTCCTGTACCAGTTATAACTCCGTTCAAACAAAGAAGACATGGAACAAAAATATAATCTATACTCAAATATTTTAAATATACTATTCCTTCTTTTAACAAGCTTTTATCTGAAGAAAATAATGATATGACACTTTCCGTATACATTTGTGAAATTAAAAATATAATAACTCCAATGCTTCCCACAATTACCATCGCAACATATAAAGTTTCTTTTACTCTCTCTATTTTCTTTGCTCCAATGATTTGCGCTACTATAGTTGATAGAGAAGCTCCCATTGCAACCGCAGGCATAATTGCAAAATTATTAAATTTACTTACAACTCCGACCGCTGCTGAAGCATTTACCCCAATTTCATTGACTAACACTGCTATAAAAATAAAAGAAAGATTGATGATCACATTTTGCACAGAAATTGGTATTCCTATGTTTACCACTAATTTCATTTCTCTTAAATCAAAGTTTTCTTTTTTTAACTTTATATGTAATAACTTTGTATTTTTCATCAAAAAAAACGCACAGCAAAACATGCTTATCCCTTGAGAACATACTGTTCCAATAGCAGCACCTTTAGTGCCTAAGTTAAATACTCCTATCAAAACTATATCTAAAAACACATTTATAATACATGCAATGCCTACAAAAATTAAAGGATTTTTACTATCCCCCATTCCTCTCATAACAGCACTAAACAAATTATACCCACATATAAAAAATATTCCACATGTTGTAATTATTAAATATTTTTTTGTTTCCATGTATGACACTTCTGGTATTCTCATCCATTCCATTACATTGTCTACATTAAAAAACATAAAAACTAATATAGCACTTCCCATGATTATAAGTAAAAAACTTGTAGTCTGAAAAACAGTATTTATTTTTTTCTTTTCACTTGCACCAAAATATTGGCCTATAACTACAGTTGCTCCTGTACATAAACCTGTTATAATATTTGTCAACATATTAATGATCTGTCCACCATTATTTATTGCTGAAATTCCCACTGCTCCTGAATATTTCCCTACAATAATCATATCCACTACGCTGTACAACGTCTGTAACAGATTTGATAAAAGAAATGGAAATGAAAAAGCCACTAGCTGTCTTACTACACTTCCTGTCGTTAGATTTTTCTCAATATTTTTCATTTTTTTCACCTATAAACCTTAGTCTTTTTAATATCCTCCAATATCTCATTTTACATGCTGCCTCACTATCGTTTAAACAATCCGCAATTTCCTTAAATGTCATATAATATTGTATTTTTAAAATGAACAACTTATATTCTTTTTCATTAAGACATCTATGCAAAGTTTCATATAACAAAATATCCTCTAAGGATTCATCTTTATTAAAAACTACTGTAACAATTTCCTCGTTCAATAAGCATTCGTGTTCTTTAATTTTTTTATACTTTGTATACCAGGATAATGTCTTATACTTACAAGTTTCATATAACCATCCTCTTATATTCTCATGTTCATATATTATATCCCATTTTACTAAACTTTCAAGAAAAACATCTTGAACAATATCTTCTGCAAATGCCATATTGTAGCATAACCTATATGTATATTTTAACAATTCTGGGCGCATCGTTACATAAATATTTTCCCAATCCTGCTTCATCATAGTATCGCTTCCTTCATAGAGATAGAGTCTTTCTCATTTTTCGTTTATATTATTTCTGCAATTTCATATAATAAGAAAATGTGCTGGAACACCTATACTCCAACACATTTTCCTACATTACCTTTGCCTCAATTATTCTTTCTCTTTCCTCCAAAAAATTGCGTAAGAATACAAATTTTCTAGTTCTCTTTCATATATTTTCTCAATATCTCAACTTTATTTAATTGCTCCCACGGAAGATTTAAATCGCTTCTCCCAAAGTGTCCATACGCTGCTGTTTGTTTATATATAGGTCTTCGCAGATTCAACATCTCTATAATACCATTTGGCTTCAAATCAAAATTTTGTCGTATAATCTCAACTAATTGTATATCGGAAAGCTTTCCAGTACCAAATGTATCCACCATAATTGAAGTTGGTTCTGCAACACCTATTGCATAAGAAAGTTGCACTTCACATTTTTTTGCCAATCCTGCCGCAACAATATTCTTTGCCACATATCGAGCTGCATACGCTGCTGAACGATCAACCTTTGTACAATCTTTTCCTGAAAAAGCTCCACCACCATGTCTAGCATATCCACCATATGTGTCTACAATTATTTTACGTCCTGTCAATCCACTATCTCCATGCGGTCCACCTATAACAAAACGTCCCGTTGGATTTATAAAAATTTTTGTATCTTCATCTATCATATTCTTAGGTAATACTGGATCGAGCACATATTTTTTTATGTCACTATATATTTGCTCTTGGCTAATATCTTCCGCATGTTGTGTAGATAAAACTACTGTTTCTAGACGAATTGGTCTATTATTTTCATCATATTCTACAGTAACTTGAGATTTACCATCTGGTCTTAAATAAGTCAATATATCCTCTTTTCGAACTTTTGTTAATTGTAAAACCAACTTATGAGCTAATAAGATTGGATATGGCATATACTCTTCTGTTTCGTCTGTTGCAAAGCCAAACATCATTCCTTGATCTCCTGCCCCACTAAAATCAGAGCCATCTTTTACACTCCCATTCTTAGCCTCTAAAGCTTTATCCACACCTAAAGCAATGTCTTCAGATTGTTCATCAATACTAAGCATAATGCAACATGTATCTGCATCAAATCCAGATTCCTTTTTTGTATAACCAATTTCTCTAATAGTTTCTCTTACAATTTTAGGTATATCTACATGTGCCTTTGTAGTAATTTCTCCCATAACTATAACTATTCCTGTCGTTGTTGCAATTTCACAAGCTACTCGACTCATAGGATCCTGTTCTAATAAAGCATCTAAAATCGCATCTGAAATCGCATCACACATTTTATCTGGATGTCCTTCTGTAACAGATTCACTTGTAAAAAATTTTCTTTCCATAATTATCCTCTCTTTCTCGATTTGTTTTTTCGATGTCTAAATTTCTCGATTTATTTTTAATATACTACAAAATTCCTCCGTCTTTAATTTGATGCTATTATTCCGATTAACAATGTAATTTTTTCTTTTACTAGAGTCTTAAGAGCAAGTTTCGCCTGAGTAACTCAAAACTCACTTCGTGACTTTTTCCTACTCGACAAACTTGATGAGGATTTCGCTCCCCATACCCTCGACATCATATTTTTCAAATATGTATATTAGCTCCTATCTTGATAGTCGCAGCGTGATTGTTCCATCACGGTAATAAAAAAGATGTCTACTGCTACACTTTTCATAGCAATAAACATCTTTTTTCTAAATTACTGTTCTTCTTTCTGATCCTGGGCTTTTAATATTGCAAGAACATCTTCTACGGTTCTTCCCGAAGCAACTACCGCCCGGAACAATGTTTCCTTTTCCTGCTCCTCAATTTTCGCCTGAATTTCCTTCCTTTGTGAACGAAGCTGCTTCAATTCATTCTCTACTTCCTGAATTCTTTCGTTTACTGTTACAAGCTGCTCCTCCAAAGTAAGCACATTCTGTTTTTTTCTTCCTCTTGGCATAGTCAACCTCCATACAATTATTTTTTCTATTGTATCATGTTTTCAAACTATTTTCACAGTGATTTTATATTTTCCAATACAGTTCCCTCTATCGGCTTATATATAAATAGAATTTTTATAAAAGGAGATTTTATACTATGGCAAGACCAAAAAAAGAAAAATCATTACGGCATACACATCAAATTATGCTGCGTCTTACTGATACAGAATACGAAATTATATCTTCTCAGGCAAAATCCGCAAATCTGCCTTTGGCAGAATTTGCCCGTAGACAAATTCTGAACAAAAGAACAATTCTAAAATACGAACTGGTGGCTGATCTGCCGGAATTAAAAAAAATGATTGCCGAGTTTGGAAAAATAGGAAGCAATCTAAATCAGATTGCCCGGTACTTCAATAGCGGCGGTATTCATTCACAGGAAGTACAAAAATCACTCCAACAGAGTCTTTCTAAAATCTATGAAATGAAATACGAAGTCTTAAAACTTGCCGGAAACTTTTCTTCTCAAAATATATCCGCTCCCACTCATTCAAGAGGTAATGAATATGGCAATTCTTAAGCATATTGCAATTAAAAATATGGACTACGGAGAAGCACAACGTTATCTTCTGTTTCAGCATGATGAACATACGAAAAAGCCAATCCTTGATGAAAATGGAGAACTCATTCCAAGAAAGGAATATTACATTGACGGTATCAACTGCGATCCCTTCTCTTTTGATTTGGAATGTAAAGAGTTAAATGCACAATATCGTAAAAACCAAAATTTTGATGAAATCAAATCTCATCACTATATTCTAAGCTTTGATCCGAAAGATACCGAAGATCATGGATTAACCGGAGAAAAGGCACAACGACTCGGATTAGAGTATGCTCAAAAAAATTTTCCGGGACATCAGGCTCTTGTCTGTACCCATACAGACGGAAATAATGAAAGTGGAAACATTCATGTACATATTGTAATCAACAGCCTAAGAAAATATGATGTAGAGCGCCAGACATTTATGGAACGTCCCTGCGATGCCCGTGCCGGATACAAGCATCATCTAACACCGACTTATCTTATTTATTTAAAACGCTCACTTATGGATATTTGCCATAGAGAACATTTACATCAGGTGGATTTACTTTCTCCGGCAGAGAAAAAAATCACAGACAGAGAGTATCGTGCAAAGCACACCGGACAGAAAAAACTGGATGCTCTGAATAAAGAAATGTTATCCAAAGGAATTGCCCCACGCAAAACTGTTTTTCAAACGCAAAAGGAATATCTGAGAACCGCTATTGAATACGCCGCTGCTTCTTCCTGCAATATCGAAGAATTTCAAGCAACGCTTTTGAAAAACTATCAGATTACTTTAAAAGTAAGCAGAGGACGTTTCAGCTATCTGCACCCGGAACGAAGCAAGTTCATTACTGGAAGAACACTAGGTTCCCATTACACAGAAGATTATCTGCTTTCCATTTGGGAAAAGAGGAAAGAACCCCAAATGCAATCTCACACTGGCTCAGAACTTTTCACTCCTCATTCTGCTTCTACTGTTACGGAAGGAAAAGAAACTACAGCCTTCTGTTTTATAAAATCAGACCTACGGCTTGTCATAGATCTGCAGCAACGTGTCAAAGCGCAGAATAATCCGGTTTATGCCAGAAAAGTAAAGCTTTCCAATTTACAGCAAATGGCAAAAACCATTGCTTATGTACAGGAACGTGGCTATTCCACAGAAGAGGATTTGATGACCGCACTGACCACATCACAGTCGGAAACTGCCAACTGCCGAAAAAACCTCCGTTCCACACAGCAAGAATTGAAAAGGCTCAATGAACAAATTCATTACACCGGACAATATCTTGCAAATAAATCTGTTTATAGGGAATTTTTACATGCAAAAAATAAGAAACAATTCCGACAGGAACATCTGTCAGAAATTATGCTTTATGAAACTGCCCGGAATTTCTTAAAGCAGCACTCAGAAAATGAAACATTGCTTTCTATGAAATTATTAAAATCTGAAAAAGAAAAACTGCTTTCCATAAAAAATATGCAGCGTCAGGAATATCAAAAAAGAAAACAATACGAAAAAGAATTGCAGACTGTATGTAAAAATGTCGAGATGATTCTTCATGGAAAGTCTGATTTTGAAAAGAATTCTGAAAAGGATATACCACCACGCTAACCCTTATGCTCCAAAATTTCTTTCTATTTTTGTTGTATTCTTTTGTTATCTGTTTTATACTAAAGGCAAGATAGAAAAGGTGGTGATTTAGTGGAACTGGAAACAACGCTATCGCAAACAATTCGTACTGCAGGAAGCAATTCAGATTATGACTCTGCTTGTAAACGGCTGCTTTCTGAAAAAATCATTCTTGCTTGGATTATGAAGAATTGTTTAGAAGAATATCGGGAATGCAGCATTTCAGAAATCATTGAAAAATATATTGAAGGTGAACCGCAAGTCGCAGAAGTTCCGGTTCTGCCTGATCAGACCAATCCCTCTTTAATCAAGGGAGAACGCACAGAAGATAAAACCATTACGGAGGGAACGATTACCTACGATATTCGTTTCACAGCAACTGCACCAAAGTCTGGTGAGTTCATCCGTTTAATTATCAATGTAGAAGCACAAAACAATTTTTATCCCGGTTATCCGTTGCTTAAACGCAGCATATACTATTGCAGTCGTATGATTTCTGCTCAATATGGTACTGTATTTTCATCTGCACAGTACGATAAAATTCGCAAAGTCTACTCCATCTGGATTTGCATGAACCCGCCAAAATCCAGAGAAAATACTATTACCCAATATTACATTGCAGAAAAATCGCTTGTGGGACATGTTACCGAAAAAGTGGAAAATTATGATTTGATGTCTGCTGTTATAATTTGCCTCGGCAAACCGGACAGTGAGAATTATCACGGAGTTTTAAAATTATTAAATGTTCTGCTTTCTTCAGAAACAACGCCGAAGGAAAAAGAAAGAATTCTCCATGATGATTTTGATATTGCAATGACGCAGAATTTGAAAAGAGAGGTGTCGCTGATGTGTAACTTAAGTCAGGGAATTGTTGAAAGCACTACTGAACGAAATACTTTAGACAGTATCCGCAATCTAATGGAAACACTAAACTTGACTACCGAAGAGGCTATGGCAGCTCTGAAAATTCCAGAAGCAGAACGCCCAAAATATGCCTCCATATTAAAAGAACTATAAAAAGAACGAGGGAAGCCTGAATACACAAATTCAAGTTTCCCCTTCTTTTTATTTCCTTTTTCGCTCTATCTCATTCTCCATAACCGATTGTGGCAAGTTCTTCGCTTTTAAAGCTGCCTGTTTTAAATGCAGACGGTCTAACACAGAAGTTCGTATTCCGATCTTACGGGGCTTTGTTGGCAGATTATTCATTCTTCCATCAATCATATTATAATTTTGTTCTTCTGTCATCTCTGCACTTCTTAAATATTCTCCATTTTCATAGGATTTCTGCCAGTTTTCCAACACAGGTTTCCCTCTTTTTTCCTGTGTTTCTTGCAGGTGCAGATAGGAAACAATCTGTTTTTTGACAGTTTCATCAAATCCTGCCGTAACCTGATCCACGATCAACTTTCCAGTTCCATCTACCACTACCCATGCGGCATTTTTCCCGTATGTCGTATGCTCCATTAGAAAAAATTCTTTTCCTTCCACCACCAGATTATCGAAAGCAAGCCATCTTCCTTCTTTCCCTTCAAGCTGAAAATTAGTAGTGGCAAGAGAAATCAACGTATTGGAAGAACCATTCCGAATAAAATCATCTAAAACAGTAAAGCCCTCTTTTTCCAAATAGTAGGCTGCCGCTTCCCCATTCTTATCTAAAATCAGCACGTCCCCAATGCTTAGAGCATGTCCGGGAAAATTTTTCGGTAACTGCTTTGCCAAACGGTTTCGAATATTATCCGGTGTTTCATCATACCGCATCCAGCTTCTATATACTTGTTTATAATCTGTATAGCGTATCTGGATATGTTCTTTTTGTAATTCTGCATAAGAGCGAAAACGCTTTTTTCTGTTTTCGGGGCTTTCTCTAAGCTGATACACTGCAAATTGATTACTTGCCATAACCGTTTCTCCTGTATTTCCATTTTTCCATTACAATTCTGCTTCTTTCTTACGAGTATAGGACGTTTCTTCTTTTTTCTCCTGTTTCTTTAACAGTTCTTTACGCTCCTTTAAGGCTTTTAGCACAGAAACTTTTCTTCCCATTGTTCCCTCTGCTTTTGTCTGCTCCGCTGTATTTTCCCGTTGTTTTTCTGCCAAGATTCTTTCTAAATCTTGCATTGCTTTTTGTACCAACGGGCTTTCTTTATAATGGGGGACTAAGTCAATCAAGTCTTTGGAGATTTTCCCTCCAGACATCAATTCGTATTCTCCATCATAAATGCTTCCGTCTTTCAGGCAAAATCCAATTCCTTTTATTCCATGAATGCGGTCTGCCGGAATCGTTTTGTATTTTTCTACGGCTTCTTCCAATGTCAGATTTTCATAATATTCCCCCATAGAAGGAAATTCCATACATTCTGCAGCATAGAAAGAAATTCGGGGTTCTTGCAGCGTTTCCTGTGGTATCTGTCCCTGCTTTTCTGCTTCTTTTTCGTCAAGATACTGTTCTGCACGCTTTATGTATTCCTGCAGTGTCCCGGTTTTTTCCAACGAAATAGGATTTATGTCAATTTTCAATCCGGCAATCCTCATTCCATTTTCCTGAAGCAGATTAAAAAAGGCATCTTCCCTGATGTCCCCGGTATAAGAAAGCGCCACATCAAGATCGGAGTCTTCCCTATACAAAGTTTCTCTTGTACGGCTTCCATATACCCTTGCTGCCAATAAAGTGATTTCTTCATATCCAGCCTCTTCCAGTTCTGCCTGTGCGTAACAAAGTATCGCTTCTTCAATGTTCTGTCGGCTCTTACCACGCAACAGTTTTTCTTCCCGAATGCCAATCTGTGAAGTTGGTGTCAGTTCCCCTTCATAGAATCTCTTTTTCTCCCCTTCTATTACAGATTTTTTAAGTTCTTCATAAGAAAATGGCTCACAAGGCAATTCACCTATTCCTTCCTCTTGAAATATCTGAGAAAAAACCTCTTCTTTGGAAGCAGTTATATTCTCATAAAACTGTCCACCAATCTCACGAAACGCTTGGTCATAAATGATACATTCATAGCCTTCTGAAATTTTCTGTAACATCACATACCCATATCCGGATCGGAAAGCCACGTTATTTTCTTCACTCTCCATCAGGGGTTTTAATGCCTCATACGACTTCTGCGGAAAATATTCTGCCCGTTCAACCTGTTCCTGAAGCATTTCACTATCGATCTTTCTACATGCAGTCAAATCTGCCCCTTCCTCCAATAGCAATGTTTTCGCTGCTTCTTGAAGTGTAACATCAAAGGTATCGTATACCCCTCCATCTAATTCTTGAAACTCTTGATTGTAAAAGGTATAATCATACCCTTCCTCTGTTTCCTGAATAAAGAAAAACTGTCCCGTTGCTTCTATCTGATAAGCTGCTTCTCTTTCTGCTTCGTCGAATAAACTTGCATTTGAAATTTCCACCTTCTCCTGCTTTTTGTCAGTTTCTTTTTCTTCCAGATACTCTCTGATTGCTTTCATAGCCTCCTGATCCAGACCATTTTCCAAATCCTGTGCGACCACTTTACCATCTCCATTTACCAGAACTGGCGCAACCGAAGCTCCGTATTCGTTATGCCCCATGAGATAGAAATGTTCCTTCTCAATTTCCACTTCTTCTACCGTATGCCATAAGCCTTCATGCTGTTCTAATTCCACTGCTTTGGTATCCATACCAATTTTTATTTCTTTTTCGTTCTGAATACCATCTCTTTCACCTCTGTCTGTTTCTAATTCTTTCATTTTTTCTTCCAGTTCCTTGATAAACTCTTCTGCTGTTCTTCGTATTGCGTCCATGAATGTCCTCAATTCCCACATCTTCAGATTGTCACTCCACCCCGCAATATAAGGAAAAGAATAGTCAGAAGTATCCAGTCCGAAATATTGGCACACCGTATAGGCAATGCTTTCCGCCTCTATCTCCTTTGTTCTCTGATCTTTTTCCTCTCCTGTCTGTTCCAATACTTCCCTGTCATGCAGCTTTGCATGAGCAATTTCGTGAATGAGTGTTTTTATCGTCTGGCTTTCACTCATATCTTCTTTCACAACAATCTCTTTCTTTTTATTGCTGTAATACCCCTTTGCTTCTCCTTCTGTTTCACCAAAGCGGATAGGAACAGGGGATAGTTCTTTGACTGCCTGTAAAAACAAGGGAAAATTTTGTACCTGCCCCGTTAAATCCGGTATTGCAATTTCCGGTAACGGCTCTCCATACGTTTGTGATATATCAAATACACGGACTACCCGAAAATCAGAAACGACATGCTCCACTACTTCTGTTTCTGGCTGCCCGTCCGGTCCCAAAATCGGCTCATTTGTTTCCGGATCAAATTTTTCCACCAGTTCCTTTTCTTTCCTCTGTGAAGGAGCAATAATCTGAATTCCTTTCTCTCCCTTTTTCACCTGACGATGAAAATTTTTCTGCCATGCGGAATATCCCGCTACCAAAGTTGCTTCTGGTCTTTGCAATGCAATCAAAACCGTATTATTAAAGCTGTAATTATAAAATTTTGACATGGTTTTTAAATATTCTGTATACCGTTCTGAGGTAAATAACGCTTTTACACCTTCTTCCAACTGCTTCGTAATTTCATACATTTGCTGCTCTCTATTTCCTGCCATAGACAAATCCTCCCTAATAAAAATGTCCCGTCAGTTTCCTGACGGGACTTCCTCTTTATAACTGCTGTTCCTGCTTTTTCTTCTGCATATTTCTGTTTTTCCAGCCTTTTTCCATATTTCTTTGTGTGGTTTTTAATCTGCCAAGCACTGAAGATTTTTCTACTTTTCCTTTTCGACCTTCTGACACTCTGCCTGCATAATTGACTGACCTTCTCGGCAAATCTGCCACCTGATCTACTTCTTTCTCCTGATCTTGCGGCATTTCCTTTTCATCCATATTCAAAAGGGAGTTCAGTTCTGCAAGCCTTTCCATCTTCTCCTGCAATTCCTTTTCTTTGGGAAAAGGCTTCGCAGCTTCCTCCTGTGCTGTTTCCAACTGCTTCTGCAGTGTTTCCAATTTTTGCTCTGTTTCTTCCATTTTCTTCTCAATTCCACCCAACGCATTACTGATACGCTGTAAATTTCCAAGAATATCCTTTCCCATCTCAAGCAGATAACTGCATTTTCTCTTAATGGTCATGATGTACCGTTGATTAAAAGCATCAAATTTTGCGTATAAAGAAAAGTCATGAAAAGTTCCTATCTTGCCCTCTGTATGAATAGCTTTTAGTCCTTCACATGCCGCCAAAAGTGCGGTTCCTGCTTCTTTTTTATCCGTAAATGTTTTGTTGGAAATAATCATGAAAAAATCTTCATTCTCAAAAATAGGACGGACAGCTTCTGCGTCAGATCGAAGCCCCGCAAGGCGCTCTTTCTGTGCAGCAATCTGCATCGGATAATTCTTTGCAATATCCGTTTCCAGTTTATATTTCTGGCTGGTATGGTTTGCTTTTAATAATTTCAATTTACTTACCTGTATATCCAAATCCATTTTTTCCTTGATATAAGGATTTCCTGTTGCCAACGCCTTAATTTCCGCATACGACAATGCTGTGTCATCGACATCTTCACAGGCACGGACAGGGGATTTGCTTGTCATAATCTGGGAAATAAATTTCTGTTTATTCTCCAAAATCTGCCACATATACGCATCAAATGTATTTTCTGTCACATACCGGAAAATCTTGACTTTTTTATTTTGATTGCCCTGCCGCAAAATTCTTCCCTCCTGTTGTTCCAAATCTGCAGGCTTCCAGGGACAATCTAAATGATGAAGGGCAATCAGGCGATCTTGAATGTTCGTCCCTGCCCCTAATTTGGGGGTAGAACCCAGTAAAACCCTGACCTGACCGGAACGCACTTTTGCAAAAAGTTCTGCTTTTTTTGTTTCCGTTCCCGCTTCATGAATAAACACAATTTCCTCTTTTGGTATCCCTTTTGTTACCAGTTTTTCCCGAATATCATCATATACATTAAAAGAACCGTCATTTTTTGGTGTTGATAAATCACAGAAAATAAGCTGTGTGGAAAGCTGCTCCTTTGTTTCTTCCCAAATGGAAAAGGTATTTTCTACACAACGGTTAATCTTACTGTCTTCATAATCTGGAAGTATGTCATTGATCAGACGCTGATCCAACGCACATTTTCGTCCATCATTGGTGATTTTAAGCATATTATCAACGGAAGCGTCCACACCTCCACTTCTTACAATTTCTGCACGCTCCCCAAACGCTGCCACTAATTCCTGTTGTTCTTCACTTGGCTTTAATACTTCATTGATATATTCTGCTTCCGGCACGGGTAAATGCAGCATATCTGCAGTCTGAATATCCGCACTTTCTTTAAAAAGCGAAATCAATTCCGGAAGATTGAAAAAACGGGCAAACCGTGTTTTTGCACGATAGCCCGTTCCTTCCGGTGACAACTCCACCGCTGTTACCGTTTCCCCAAAAGTTGCCGCCCAAGAGTCAAAATGTCCCAACTGTAACTTTTGCAAAGTATCATATTGTAAATACCGCATAATGGTATATAGCTCCGTCATACTATTCGAAACGGGGGTTCCTGTGGCAAAAGTAACACCCTTTCCTCCCGTCAGTTCGTCCATATATCTGCATTTCATAAACATATCTGAACTTTTCTGTGCATCAGTCTGTGCAATCCCTGCAATATTCCTCATTTTTGTATAAAGGAACAAATTTTTGTAAAAATGGCTCTCGTCTACAAACAGCCTGTCTACGCCTAACTGCTCAAAGGTCACCACATCATCTTTTCTGGTATCATCGTTTAATTTTTCCAGTTTTTTCTCCAGACCTTTTCTCGTTCTCTCCATCTGCTTTATGGTGTAACATGGACTGTCATCACTTTGTGCTTCTTCGATTGCCAGCATGATTTCTTCTATCTGCTGTTCAATCATTGCCATCTGACGCTCTTTTGACAGTGGAATACGCTCAAACTGGCTGTGTCCAATGATAATTGCATCGTAATCTCCTGTGGCAATCCGAGAACAAAACTTCTTTCGGTTCGCTGGCTCAAAATCCTTCTTGGTAGCTACCAATACATTGGCTCCCGGATAAAGCCGGAGAAAGTCACTCCCCCACTGCTCGGTCAGATGATTCGGCACAACATAGAGATTTTTCTGCGAAAGACCAAGCCGCTTACTCTCCATTCCCGCTGCGATCATCTGGAACGTCTTTCCAGCCCCTACACAGTGTGCCAGCAATGTGTTTCCTCCATACAATACATGCGCTACTGCATTTTTCTGATGTGGCATCAAGGTAATTTCCGGTGTCATTCCTACAAATTGAATATGACTTCCATCATATTCTCTGGGACGGACACTGTTAAAAATCTCATTATATTTCTTACACAAGGCTTCCCTTCGGTCTATATCACGAAAAATCCATTCCTTAAAGGCTTCTTTAATCATATCCTGCTTTTGCTGTGCCAGCATAGTTTCTTTCTTATTTAATACTCTGTGTTCTCCATCAGCGTCCTGTATGGTATCATAAATCTTTGTATCCCGCAGATTTAACGCATCTTCCAGCAAACGATAGGCATTTGCACGGGCTGTCCCATATGTAGCAGTTACCCTTGTATTCCCATACGTATCCAACGATTTCCCTGAAATATTCCACTGTCCGTTTACCGGGGCATATTTTACCTCAATCCGGCTTCCAAGATAATAGTCTGGTGTCTGAAATAGTTCTCCCATAAACTCGGTGATATACTCTGAGTCCACCCACGTTGCACCAAGTCGGATTTCAATTTCTGATGCTTCCAATTCTTTTGGCTGCACTTTTTCAAGCGCCTGCACATTCACCTGATAGCGATCCTGATTTTCAGCAAATTGTTTTGCTACTTCCAGCTTTATCCGGACATTCCCTGATAAATATTCATCTGAAGTTTCCCACTTTTCCGTCAATGGATTTTGGAAAATAACTCCGGTTAATTCTTCAATAATCTCTGCCTCCGGCTTTCCTGTCAGTTCTGTCATAAAGGACAAATCTATTTTTGCACGTTCTGCCAAAGACAGAGCAAGTGCTTCACTTGCAGTGTCCACACGCTCTATCGGTTCTGCTTTTCGGATTGTACGCTTATGAAAAATATCTGCTTTTCTTTTTAACTTCCCCTCTTCGTCTAAAAATTCCAAAGAAGCAAGCAGACAATAGCTGCTATCCTGTGAAAATGCCCGACGGTTTGCAGCGCTGTTGAGCAGTCCATATTTCTTTGTAAAAGTATCATAGGTTTGGTTTAATTCCTTTTGAAGACTCTTGATTTCCTCCTCACCGGCATCTTCCATCTGGCTGTCAATCAACTTTCTGGTAATATCCCGAATCTCTATCATGCCTATGACACGTTCTGTTGTCACAGCAGGTAAATCCATACGGTTCATTCTGGAATTTTCCCGATAATACACCTGTTCTCCAACCTTTGCAAAACTGAAATTCTTCACAGACGGATCAGCCAGAATGGTGTCTTCTGTTTCATTTAAGTCCAATTCGTCAAACTCTCTGACTGTAATCTGCCCTTGAATGAAAGGAATAACCTCTTTTAACTGTTCTTCCAAAGAAGTTTCTTTTCTCGGCTTTACTGTAACTTCCATTCTCCCATACTGATTGCTCTCAAGCGCAAAGTCCCCCAGCACCATTTCCGGATGTTCTACAAAATAAGAATTGATTTTATATCCCTCTTCGTTTTCTCCTACTTCCACCCAAGAAGGCTTCTGCAGCACTGCCCGATCCCGTTTTTGGAAAAATAAAATATCGGATACTACATCTGTTCCGGCATTTTTGCGAAACGCATTTTCCGGCAAGCGGATTGCACCTAACAAGTCTGCTTTCTCTGCAAACTGCAATCGCACTTTTTCACTTTCTTTATCCATCGTCCTGCTGGAAGTAATCACCGCTACTACACCTCCGGGACGTATCAAATCTAAAGACTTCACAATAAAATAGTCATGAATCATCAAAGAATACTTATCGTATTTTCGGTCTGATACCTGATAATTTCCAAATGGCACATTGCCAATCACGCAGTCAAAAAAACTTTCCGGATATTCTGTTTTTTCAAATCCTTTTACCTCTATCCGGTTCTTTTGATAGAGCTGACCTGCAATCTTTCCAGAAATCGGATCTAATTCTACACCATACATCTGAATGCCCTGCATACTCTCCGGCACAAGCCCCATAAAGTTTCCCACACCACAGGAAGGCTCCAGTACATTTCCCGTAGATAAGCCCATATTTTCTAAAATCTGATACATGGCTTTGATCACCGTAGGCGGTGTATAAAAAGCATTTAACGTAGAAGAACGTGCCTCTTTATATTCATTTTCACTCAACAAACCTTTTAGTTCCTGATATTCCTGACTCCACTCTTCTTTTCGGTCATCAAATGCCGCTGAAAGACCACCCCAGCCAACATATCTGGATAAAATTTTCTGCTCTTCCGGTGTTGCCAAACGATTTTCTGCTTCCAGCTTTTTTAATAAAGAAATTGCCTCTATATTTCCACGAAACTTTTTTTTTGGACTTCCAACTCCCAACGCATCGTCTGTAATCTGAAAGTTATTCTGTTGTTCTGCACTTTTTTTCTGCTGTGGGGCAACATCTTCCTCTGTCTGATTTCGTTTTTGTGGAACAGCCGTTATGATTTCTCCATCTGCACCTATCACATCTATCGTATCTCCAACCTCCGTATTAGACTGCGATAGGATTGGTTCTTTCGATTTTTCTGTATCAATTGGTTCTGCCTGCATAAAATCAAACAGTGACAATTGTTGCTCTCCATACGCAACAGATATTTCTTTTTGCCGCTCTGGAAACAGCGTATACGTCCCTTCTATATACTGATGAAGAATTACAAGGGTTTCCACACGCTTTTCATAGTTCTCAAATTCTAACGGCAAGGCTGCAATGGCTTCATCCATTTTTTTGACCAGTTCTTCCGCTGTTTCTTCCTGCTCCAACAGAAGCGGTAACTCCCGTCTTGCTTCTTCCCCCAAAAAACTATCTGGAAACGGGCGTTCAATTTCCTCTGGCAACCGATAATAAAAGGAAACAATACGCTTTGCCAGTTGTTCTCTCTCATAAGAGGGCATTCTTGTATAATCTTCCGCCTTTAAATAAAAATCCTGATCAATCAAAAACTCAATACGCTTTGCCACCTGTGTCCATTTCAAAAATACCGTAGACTCCGGGTGACTATAAGAGCCTCTTTCCAGCTTTAATCCTTTGCCATCGTAATCCGCATGAGAGTAATCTGCACCGGAAAGGGCATGACTTCTTCCACCAATTCCATAACTTTCCTTTACAAAATCCGCTTTCTCTCTTTCACTTTTGTCCTGAATAAAAAAAGCATAGGTACTAAGCCTTCCATCACAATAAGAGCCGCCACCAGCTAAAAACGCATCAATCTCATCTTGTGTGATAAAAATGGGATGTTCCTCCCAAGCAAACCCTTCTCTTGCCTGATAAGGAACTGCCTCTTTTGCAAATTTCTGAAACTGTTCTAACACTTTGTCCGGACGGTAAAAATGAAAGCGCATGATTTCTTTATCCTCTTGGTAATACTCTGCCAGTGCTTCCAATCGCTCATTCAAATCTGCCAAATACCCCGGCTGCTCCAGTAATGCACAGACCTTTTCTGTAACCGTCGGAAAGGTATTGTGGAATACTTCTGTATCTTCAAATACCAGTTCTGCAACGCCCTCTGCCATATCCCGTTCCATATAGATTAAAGCGTCTGCATGTTCTTTCAGCGCATTTTCTCTCGCAGCATCTAAGACAACCTGTGGTGCATACTCTCCCTGTCTGAGCAACTGGTGTATTCTTCCACTGACTTCCTCCCAAGATAAGAATACTTTATCTAATACGGTATCATGTACCGTATGTCCCACTGCAATCTGCATACCTAATTCATCATACCAGACCGCATACTCCCTGCCTGAAATCTGTAACCCAATACCGCCTTTTCCATATTCTTTTTGGACAAATTCTGTATACGCTTCTTCTGGCTGCTCAATCATAAAATTATAGATGATCCGTAAATGGCTTCCAGTCCGGTTTCCTCCATAGCGCAATACTTCATCTACGATTTTTGCTGGAATTGTCACTTCTTTTGCATAAAGAGCAACCTGCCTTTCTTCAATTTCACGAATCTGTTTTTCTACGGGAGGTAATAGGGGCAAAGAAAGAGCAGAGGCAATTTCTTCCTCTGCTCCATCGAAATCCTGTTCTGTTTGTTCCTCGCTTAATTGTATACCAATTCCGTCAAAACGCTCTCCTCTGCCATCTGCTGGAGATTGTTCATGTGTGCCACCCACTTCATCTGATCTGCCTCCTTGTCCGGAGCCGGATATTGAATAAGAAGTCCATTCATCAGAACTTCCATTCTCTCCTGTGCTGCTTTCTCGATTTCCATCAGATGTTTCTCCAATTTTCCTGTCAGCAGCATGCTCTGATACCAGTTCTTCCGGTTTTCCTTCAGGAATGTCTTCCGAAGCATTCCGTACTTCCCGATGTTCACTGGTTCGTTTTCTATTGTCAAGTTCGGAAACAGGTAATCCCCTTTGCGGTAGTATGTCAGTTCCATTCTCATTTCCTCCATTTTCTTCACTTTCTTGCATTAACGTGTTAAATTCATTATAATGTGTCCGAGAAGAATTTTCAACCCTTTTTTGAGATTTTTCCTTTTGTTCTTCCCAGTCCATTCTCCATACTGTCCGCCCAATATCCCGAAGAATCGGCTCTACAATCTGATTGGTTGCATTTCCTAAAAATGGAAGGACTGACATCGAACGAAAATCTGTAATTGCAATAAAATCTCCTTCTTCTAAAACGTCCATAGGATCAAGACCGCAGCGGCGTGACAAAGAATAAAAGATACTGTTTTGCAGCAACTCCCGAAACTCTGTCTGTATGGTCTGTTCATCCAAATCTTCTAAAAAAGTGCCTTCTACTTCATATTCCAGACCTTCCATTGCTTCTTCCAGATTTTCCTCTGTCATATCTCGTGCAATTTTCCAAAGTGCCGACGTAAGGGCAACGGTATCTTCTCCTGCCAGACCATATACCTCAGACAAATGATCCAAAAGCGGCTCCTTTTGATGTTCCTTCAACTGCCATAAATACGGTGTTTTTCCACCCTGCACTTTATGTGTATCAGAAACATCAAATACATACCGTAGTCTTTTTTTCGGGTATCTGTCATCAATTAAAGCAATCCCTTTTGCTCCCCGGTTTACCCACCGTTTCATTTTGTGATTCCAAATTTCCAGCTCTGCACAGGCAGTTGCCCCCGGACGCTGTGCATGAATTAAAAGTGTATCAGAAAAAGAGTAACGGTACAGTTGTGATGCAGTATCCAGATAATGCAGCCAATCTCTTGGAGAACTGCTGATTTTTTCCGCTTCATATTGGGCAAGCCCCAAAATCTCATAGAGTTTTCCCATGAACACTCCCTCCTCTTCTTTCTATTTTCTTTTTGGAAATTCCATTTTAAAGCTTGCCCTGTCCCCTTGCAGTTCCAGCAATAAGTCTGCTGTAAATTTCTTTCCCGTCCTCTGGGAATAAAAATCAGTCACACGGGTTTTCCCATGCTCTAAAAGTTCCTTTGCCATTTTCTGATCCAACGTCTTTTTCATTCCAACGAGATAACGGCTCTCTTTCCAGAGGGCAAAATTGCAATCATGGGAAGAACAATAAAAATTCTTTTTTCCTTCATACACAGGACTTCCACATACCGGACATTTCCCGATACTTTCTTTTTCGTAAAAATGGTATCGTTCCTCTTTTGGAATTTCCCTGCAACCTGCAATCAATTTCTGGACAAATTCCGTAATGTCCTCCATAAATGTTTCACTGGTAACTTCCCCTCTCTCCATACGAAGTAATTCATTCTCCCACTCTGCTGTTAAAGCCGCTGATTTTAATTCTTCTGGCAATACAGAAATCAATGCAATTCCTTCTTTCGTAGGAAGAAGCTGTTTCCCCTTTCTTACGGCATATCCGGAAGACACCAATTTCTCAATAATACCCGCTCTTGTTGCAGGAGTTCCTAATCCCTTCTTCTCGGTTTCCACATCAAAAGAATGATTTCCGGCTGTTTCCATTGCAGAAAGCAGTGTATCTTCGGAATACGGTTTTGGCGGTGCGGTAAAGCGCTTTCTCTTTTCCGGTGTCCTTCCTGCTATTTCCATTCCATCTGAAATATTTTCCGAAATCGAAACTTTTTCCTCTTTTTCTCCCGCTTCTTCTGTTTTTCTCACCTTTTCCTGAAACGCTTTCAAAATTTTTTGAAAGCCCGGTTCCACCACCTTCTTCCCTTTTGTTGCAAAAAGGTGATCTGCACATTCTGCCGATACTTCTGTTTCTTCAAAAATTGCCGCTTCTGAAACTGCCTGTGCTAATCTCTGTCCAATCAGATAGAAAATATCCTTCTGTTTTTTCGATAAAGCCCCTATATCCTGTTTCCATGCTTCTTTTGTTGGAAGGAGCGCATGATGATCGGAAACCTTCTGGTTATTGATGATTGCCCCTACATTCCTCCCTACCAGCTCCCTGCTACAAAAAGGAAGCATATCTGAAAGAATATCCAAAAGTTCCAATACAGACTGTTCCATATCTTCCGTAATATACTGGCTGTCTGTTCTGGGATACGTTACCCATTTTTCTTCATACAATTTCTGCAGCTCTGTCAATGTTTCCTGTGCCGTATATCCAAAAAATCGGTTTGCTTCTCTTTGCAGCGTAGTAAGATCATATAGCTTTGGCGGATTTGTCTTTTTCTGTTTGCGTTCCACTTTTAAAATATGAATGGGGTTTCCTTCGCACATTTTTACCAGTGTATCTGCCTCTTCTTCTTTTTTCATTTTTTCTGATGTAACAAAAAAATCAAGCACCGGAAGTTCCACCTGATAATAGGCTTCTTTCTCAAAATTTTCCACTTTCTTCTGACGTTCCACTAACATAGCAAGAGTGGGCGTCTGTACTCTTCCTACGACCATTCTCTTATAATAAGTAGTTGTAAATGCTCTGGTGGCATTCATGCCAACAAGCCAGTCCGCTTTTGCCCTGCAAACAGCAGCTTCACACAGTCTTTCATACTCTTTTCCATTTTTCAAATTGGAAAATCCATCACAAATTGCCTGTTCTTCCATAGAACTGATCCATAATCTTTTCACCGGAAGGCTACTTTTCGATAAATCATACACTCTTTTAAAGATCAGTTCCCCTTCTCGACCTGCATCACAGGCATTTACGACATATTCCAAATCTTTTCGGTTTAATAATTCTTTTAATACATCAAACTGCTCTTTTTTATCTTTGGCAATCCGTAACTCCCATGCCTTTGGAAGAATTGGAAGGTCTGCAAACTCCCATTTCTTATACCTTTCATCATATACTTCCGGAGCTACATACTCTGCCAAATGTCCCAGACACCAGCTTACGATACAGTCCTCTCCTTCCAGATAACCGTCCGCTCTTTTCTTTGCCCCTAATACTTCTGCCAATGCCTGTGCAACACTGGGCTTTTCTCCTAATACTAAAAACATATTGTTCCTCTCCTTTTCAAAAAGGACAGCCCTTTCATAAGCTGTCCCTGTTTTGTTCTATTCTTCTGTTTCTTCTGCGTCCTCTGTATCTTCATTGATATACGGACCGTTATAAAATTCCAAATCTTCATCTTCGGCATCTGTTTCTGCCTTTTTCGGTTTTGCAACCTTAAAATAGTAATAGGCTCCAGCGCCGCCTGCCGCAAGCAAACCGATTGCAAGCAGTGCACCCGTCTGATTTTCTGCCTTATCTGCTTTTTTCTCTGGCTTTTCTGCCTCCGGTTTTTTCTCTGTTTCCGGAATGACCACAGACGGGGTTTCTGTCTGCGGCTTCTTTTCTGGAACAAATTCTGCCAGATCATTTTCATCTACCATAGAAAGCATATATACATTTTCCGTAGAACTGGATCGGTCTAAAACAAGAAAAAAAGTATTCCCGTTCTTTGTCTGAACCGTCAAAAACTGCTTTGTGCTGTCATTGTTCTTATCGTCCAGAATCTGCCCATTCCCCGGAACAGAAAACGGGGTTCCTTCTTCCGTCTGTCCCTCCTGTGGTGCTGATGTCTGCTCCGGTATCGGAGTAGGCGCTTCCGTTCCCTGTTCTGTCGGTGTTCCTTCTCCTGTATATGCAAATGCTGTCACACTGGTACTGCAAACAATTCCCATACTTACAATACAGGCTGCCAGCCATTTTTTAAATTTCACGTTCACCATTTGTTTCCTCCTTCGTTTCCTCTTTTTCTGAAAAATCACTTTTGCGTGGATTTTCGTAACGATTCCCGGTAAGCTGAAACTCGCCTTTCTGCAGTTTTTCTAAAACCAGCAAAAGCTCCCGGCTCTCAAGGTGCATGGAACGGATACTCTTTAAAATTTCCGTATCTTCCAACTGCTTCTTCTGAACCAGCAGCATTTTCAAATGTTCCTGCCATTGGGCAATCTTTGTTTCTGTTTTTTCAATTTCATCTAACACTTTTTGTAACTTCTTATTCAATATCCTGCCTCCATCTCTTTTTTAAGGAAGTCTGCCAAATGCCATAAAATGTTGCTGCCAGTATGGGGTACTGATATTTGCATACTGAATGGGATCACCACAGTGAATCATCACTTGATTGCCTACATAAATCCCCACATGGCTTGCTCCCGGCGTATCATACGTGCCTTGAAAGAAAATTAAATCTCCCGGCTTTGCCTGTTCCGGTGGAACATAAGCACAACAGGAACGTAACCCGTCTGCAGTCTGCCGTCCCACATTCCAGCCATTGCCACAATTATTGATTACCCATGATACAAAACCGGAACAGTCAAAACTGGTGCTTGGAGATGCACCGCCCCATACATAGGGATAACCCAAATATTTTTCTGCTTCCCGTATCATATTGGCAAAGCGTTCATCCGTCAAAGCCTCCGGTGGAATTTCATATCCAAAACCGCCATTTCCTCCACCCATTGGAATGGTATTCTTATCAAAGAGATAGTCCCGATTTCCATAAGTGGTGTTATAAATGTCATAACGTTTTTCTTCATTTTCGTCCATGCGGCTGCGAAGAACAGCGTCCAAACCTTTATTTGTCAGGGTAATGTCCATACGGTTTACTTCCTGTGTTGTTGTAACTTCAATCTCATTTTTCCCATTACTGTCCGCAATAAAAGCCTCCCAAGTCTGATGTCCATGTGCAGAAGCCGCCGCATGATTGTCATAATAAACATCAAACTGAACTCCGTAACGGGCAAATGCTCCCGTATCTTCCACCGTATACTCCACACCATTCATGACAACCTTTGTTCCAATGGGTACAAACGGATTGTTGGCATCTACTGCAATGGTATGGTTTGCTTTTGGATAGACACCGCTTGCTGTCGGACCGCCTGACCAACTTCCACAGCAAATAGAACAGTTACAGTATCCACTGGTTACAACCTTTCCAAGAGATTCTCCTACTTTTACTTTCTTTGTTTCTGTTACAACCTCTTTGGTTGCTTCTGTCGTTAAATGGTATTGCTGTTGAAAGATTTCTTCTATTTCTCCTGCCACCTGTTCATAAGTAAAGTCCCCATATAAGGCTGTAAAATAAGAAATCAGGTGATACGGATTGTGTGAAATCTCGTCCACCTGATAGCGGTATTCCTCGTAGCCCTCATGTCGGGCTTCCATACTGTTAATCTGTTGATTTAACTCTGCTTCTAATTTGGAGTAAGCAGCTTCTACGGCATAAATATCTTCATCATCACTGGCATAGGTTGTCCCTACAACTGTCGAAACAGTCCCTTGAAAGACCGCACTGCAACTGGACATTCCCACACCTATCATCAGGACAAATAGAAGAATCGCAATCACAATTCCCAAAAATCCCTTATGTGTCTTAAAAAAGGAAGTTACAATGCTCTTCGCTTTTTCTAAAAAAGTCTGCGCTGTCTTTGCTGCCTCCGCAGTTGTCTTTTCTCCCTGCTGTGCTGCCTGCCTTGCTTTTTTATAGCGCTGTTTTTGCCAGAAACGGTTTAACAGATGTTTTCTCTCCTGTGCCTGTTTCCCTGCTCTCTCTGTTTTTATATTGTCTGTAGTTCCCTGCACAAAATCAAAATGCAAAGAATTCTTTACGGATTCTTCCTCTTTATATCTTCCTTTATGATACTGTGCCTGTCGTCTTGATTTTTTTACAGCATAACGTAAGGCTTTTTCACTTAGTATTCCGGATTGCTTTGCCCCCTCTGTCGCTGCATTTTCATCTGTTTCCTGTGTTTGCAAAGAGTTTTCAATGGTACTGGCTGTTACAGAAATTCCTTTTTTTGCAATTCCCATTCCTGCACCACGGATCATACCATTTCCCTCATCAGAAAAAGAAAGTTTCTTTTGGGAACGTGCTGTTTCTTCTTGCAATCGCTTCTGCTTTTGTTTCTTCTCCCGAACATTTTCTAAAGAGTTATCCTGTGGTTTCCTTCCCTTTTCCTCTTCTGGATTGACCGAATTTTCTCCCTCTGTTTTTCTCTTACGGGCATGTTCCTGTACCAGCTTTTTCTTACGGCTGTCCCGTTGCGAACTCTCACTCTCTAAAGATTGGTTCTTTGCTTTTCCCCGAAAATTTCCCATGCGGAGAGAATGTTCTGATAATTCTTCCTTTCCATTCTCTCCTTCCACTTTCTTCTCCGGCTCTGAAATGGTAACAGGTTCTCTGGTAAACTTTCCATCTACGTCTTCTTCTCTGTGGCTCGCAAAGCTTCTCAACGTGTTTTGTTTCTTTTTTCTTTGTCCGGCTGAAACTTCCTGCTTTTCTTTCTCTGCAGGCACGGTTTCTTTATCCGTTATATTTTTTTCCAATAGTACCTTTTCAATCGGTCTATCCCGTGCCAGCCCCTTTCCTTCCTGTCTGATCTTTGTTTTTTCCTCACGTTCTATCTCCCGGACTGGCTTTTCTCTTGCCTGATATTTATGTTCCTGCATCGTATATCACTTCCTTTTTCTCTGCTTTATCCTAAGCACCTTTTCCTGCGTGTTTTTCCAAATCCGAAGGTCTGGTTGTCATAAGCGAATACAAGCGCAGATTATGATTGAAACGGTCTTTAAAAGGAATGATGACATTTCCATAAAAAATCAATCCTTCTCCTTCCCCGCTATTTGTCACATAGGAAAGCTGATGCGGAGAAATATTCAGTTGCTTTGCTAAAATCTGTCTATCTCCCGCCGCCTGATTCAGCATATAAATGAAATCAGAGTTTTCAAAAATATTCTCAATTTCACGGCTGGCAAGGAGATCTTTAATGTTCTGCGTAATTCCTGTTGGTATCTGTTTGTGATTAACAGACAGTTTTTTATCTGTCCCTCCGGAGTTTTCACTCATTTTCATCGGAATGTCCTTTCATTCCCGGCATAGCATATCTTTTTGTCCTGTGTTTTTACACAAGCCGAAACGACAGCGGAGCCTCGTGGAGCCATTATATTCCCAAACATCACAGATTGGGGTTCAGGCTCTATGCGTTGCGTGTGTTTCAAATATTATTCTGAAACTTCCACTCGGATTAGGGTTGCAACCCCCTTCCCGTTTTCTTCTCCACTTATACTCTTAATTGTTTCCTTCGGCTTCAATTAAGACGGCATACACAATACTCCTTTGCAATATTTTAAGTATTCTGTTTTGTTTACCTCCCCATTTACGGAATCGCTTCCAGATTTCTACGGAATAAGCTGCAGTCTGCTCTTCTTTCAAAAGCAAATGGAACTCATCTATATAGTATCGGGTAGACTTATGGGCTACACGGTTTACGGTCACACGATTCCACACCTGATCCTGCACAATCAGCATTCCTAACTTCTTTAACTGCTTTCCCAAATCTTTAATATCAAAACATACAATGCGATTATTCAGTTCCACGTTCGTATGATGATTGAATACATTCAGGGAACCATTGACATAAATTTCAAGCGCTGTGGCAATCCTCTGTGCCTGTACTTCTTCCTGTTTTCTCAGGCAGTCATATAAATCTCCAAGTACCGGCATATTTTCCGGTGTTGGATTTTCAAAATACTTCTGGTATACCAGTGGCAGACAACGGTCTATCACTGATTTTTCCTCTGCTTCAATTCCATTTCTGGAACCCATAATCAGCTCACAAAGAGATAAGATAAAATCACTCTTAAATCCAAGAGGATTGTCATCATCTGAATAATCCAGATTGATGTCCATCGGATTGATATAATCGTGACTTGTCGGGGAAATATGAATTACCTGTCCCCCCAGTGCATGTACCAGCGGATAATATTCTCCTTCCGGATCTCCGATAATAATATCGTCCTGTGTTGCAAAAAACACATTGGCAATCTCTCTCTTTGCCGCAAAAGATTTTCCTGAATTATGTACCACTACACCACAGGATAAAAGAAAATTCTGATAGCCTTCTACGGAAATATCATAAACAGGAACCGCTTCTTCTAAACTCAGGAAACGGACTGCCTTCACTTCATGTTCCGGTATAAACTTTGCCCCTACTTTCAAGTTACAGGCTTCCACATATCCTGCGGACTGCGTAAGAAACCAGTGATCCGGAGTACAGCGTACTATTTCTCCATTTTCCAGTTCTACCTCTACCAATTCCGTAACTTCTTTCGTACAGCGCACATCATATCCTCTGGCTTTTACAAGCTCCTGCTTCTGGAAATCAAAACTATTGACAAAAACTTCCTCTTTCTCTGCAAACAATTCTAAGAAGCTGACTTTTCTTCCATCTGGTAACAGCAGTTTTGTTTCCCCAGTAAAGCACCCCGGCGTACCAAGAATCAGACCATTTGGATTTTTCAGTTTCTTTCTGTCTACCATAATCATGTTATTGGATAACGCATTTAAGCCATAATATAGGGATTCTCCTCCCATAAATAACTCCTGCGTGGTAAAAGGTACAAAAATAGCAGTAGATGTGGTGGTCAATGCCCGTTTAATCGGAATCATATTCATTCCCAACGGAACACTGCTCATCAATCCCTGCTCCTGCAGATAATCCAAACGCCGTAAAGAACAATTATATTTCTGTGCAATCCCGGCAGTCTGGAATACCGCATTATCCAATTCCTGCTTTGTTTTCGCTGTATTCAGGAAAAGAACTGTCACTAAAAACATTCTTTCATTTCTGGACTGTAAATCTTCCAACAGCCTCTTGGCTTCTCCTCCGTATGTATTTAAGTCAGAAGGTATGATGTCCATGTCATACCCTGCACGTACTGCCTTCTTCTGTTCCTCAATTTTCATACGGTTAATATCTGTCACCTTATTTTTTACCAGTTTAATGGCTTTCATCTGATCTATGGACTGGATATGAAGATTCACAATCAGGTTTCTGTTCATATCCAAAAATTCTGCCAGCATTTTATCTGTCAACTCCGGTGCTAAAATCTGAAGATAAGACGCTGCACCTATGGTATTTCCCATCTGAAAGGTTTTCCCTTCTTTAAAAACAAAACTGGTAGGCGCTACAAAATCCTTTGTTCCCATGCCGGAACGTAATATCCTGTCATAAGAAAACTGAAATGGCACTTTCTCTTCCGGATTAAAAGTTTCATAGAGGATTTGCAGCCTCTCTTCTCCATTCAATGGATATGCAGACACACCAAGAACCTTAAAATTATTTAAAATATCGGCTTCAATACGCTCCAGTTTTGGTTTTGCCTCCCGGATATTCTCTGCTTCAATTCCGAAAGTAATATACTTTGTCCGTACCAGACCATTGTTCCCTTTTGCAAGCTGATCCCTTAACATTTGTGCATACTCCATACGCACATCATCAAAAGCATCATTCTGCGGCTGAATTTGTATTACGGATTCAAATTCCTTCATGTTACTATGATGATTGATAAAGGAAATCTGAAAATGTATGGTGCTATCAAAATAATTTAAGAAATCACACCAGTTTTCAAAAATAGCATTCTTATCTTCATTCTGGGCAAGCTGGTAGTTAATATCATAAAAACGGATTGTTTTGGAATAATACTTTTCCTGAACCCTGCAAATTCCGTCTTTTGCCATCTCTCTGTATGGAATGGAGTTCTGTGCTGATATGTTCCGTTCCTGTTTTCTTTTCACATTGGTACATCTCACCTTTCCGGTAGAAGATTTCTTTTCTGAATAGGAATGCTTCCTTTCTGTTCTCTTATTCAGTGTAGGTTTCCTATCCTTTCTCTGCGCTCCACTTTTTCTGCTTCCTTTTTTTCTCCTCTTTTCCTCACGGGCAGCTCTTTTTGCTTCCTTTTTCCTGCGGATTTTATCTGCCCTTTCCTGTTCTTTTTCTAATTTTACTGCCAGTTTTTCTGTACGCCTCATGGCTTTTTTCTCACTTCTTGTAAGTTTTACAGGTTTTCTCTTATCCATTCTGTCTACCATCAGGCTTCCCTCCTTTTTTCTTTCTCTCCGTCTGCAAATTTTCCTCCTTCTCATAAAAATTTTCTATTTCATATTTGCGGACTGCCGGACGTTGCAGTTTCACTTGAATAATATGGAACAAAATCTTTTCCAGTGGCATTCCATCTTTCTCATACATTGCAAATAAAAAAGCTGGAACCATAAGAATGACCATACCTGTTGCTGCATTACTCGTCCCAATCCAGTCTTTTGTTAAAAAATAAAACGGTAATCCCATTGCCGCCGCAATCGAAAGGCAAAGAAGCTGCCTTTTTGTCAAATTTAAGACCACTTTATTTTTTACCTTTGTCAAATCCTTTGGTACGGATACAAATGCCATCTTTTTTCCGACCAGAGTGAAAATGGCTGTCACAGGTTCAGCAAATCTCCCATCTTCTTCTCTGATGTTTCCTTTCTTTTATTTTCCTGTAATATTTCTGTTCCCAAAGAACAGGCAACTTCATTTCCCCACACGTCCCATCCCGGTGTTTCTCTACGTGCAAACAGTTCAATACGTGGCACATCTCCCATTAACTGCTCAATCCGTCTTCTTGCCTCCTCTGGTTTCTTACTATGTTCCTCAATATGGCTTACAATAACCTGATGCACACGTTTGGAATAACGTTTTGGACTTCCTTTTGTTGCAAGAATACAAATCTCTGCATTGGCTCTTGTCCAGTACCCCATACCCCAAAACAAAGAATCTGCTTTTTTATTCTGTTTGATCCACACAAATGCTACACTTTTATAGGTAAATCCCCACGCATCAATTACCTTCCATATTTCTTTTAAAAGTGGAAATGTAACCCATAAAAACAATGCACAATTTTCATCTGCCAATTCGTTTACTGGCAAATCTGCTATTTCTTCTATGCTCATGGTTGGGTAGTGGCTTTCCGCTGATCGCCCGTTTCCTTTTTTACTCCAAACCCGATATGCCCACGGGGGATCTGCATAAATCACTTGATATTTTCCCATCTTCATTCCCCCTTTAATGTGCGTTAAAAATTGATTTACTTAAATTTGCTGTTTTCATCAGACTAAAACATAAAATTACGGTATATGCTGCCACTCCGAACAATGCAGAGTGCATGTTATCTGAAATTTCAATGGTCGCAATCAGCACTGCATAAATACCGACACACACCATCATAAAAAATCCCTGAAATCCAAGGGCAAACAGCCCACGGAAATAATTGTTTCCAATCTGTCCCCATTCCCGATTTGACATCGTGGAAAACGGGATTGGTGCAACCGAGGTATAAAGATAAATTTCTATCATTCTTCCATATAGAATTACCGTAATTAGTACAGACATGATTTTCATACATAAACTGACTAGCATGGTTTCCAATGCTAATATCACAAGTTCCCCAATCTCCATAGACTCCATTGCTGTTTTCATTTGCTCCAGCATCGTGTCTACATTGATTGCCGTATCCGACTCAATGACACCTCCTGCAGCATTGACGATGTGTTGCCCTACGTCAAAAACCGCCATCGTAATGTCAAACGTATGGCTGACCAGATACACAGCTACCCACATTTTGAAAAAATATTTAAAGAACATCCATGTATCAACCTCGTGCATGTTATTCTTTTCTGTAAACATGGAAATCAGTTCATAACAAAGTACAAATGTGATAATCATGCCTGCAATCGGCACAATGACAGAATCGGACAAATTCTGTATCAGGCTGAAAATACTTCCATTCCAGCCTTGTGGTGTCTGTCCAACCTGAGCCGCAATCTCTCCTGTTTTCTCATTAACGTCTGTAAACATTGTGGTCAGGTTGGATTCCACCATTCCCGTCAGAAGTCCCCTCATCCACTCCTCGATTGCTTCAAAAATGCCATCGAACATGGGCGGTTCTCCTTTCGTTTATTTAAAATAATCCACTCAAAAGAGGAATAAGCTGTGTACCAATCAAAACGACGCCTCCGCCAGCCATAAGCTGTTTAATGCCCTGTGATTTTGCACCCGGATTATCATTTCCATATCCCTCTAAAAGGTTGATTACACCCCATACCGCCAGACCGGCTCCGATTGCCACCACAAGCGTCTGTAAAATATCTACCGCTGAGCTAAAAAAATCCATAATTCACTTGAAACAGATAAAAGTTGTTTTTGCACAAATAAAAAACTGCTGAATTTTCATCAACAGTCCGCCCTTTCCCTTTTATCCGTTTTATCCTTTCTCAAATTTTGATTGTGCTGCGGGCATATTCCCTTATGGTTCTGCCCTTATATCGTGGTGGCTGTGTTTCCTCTTTTTGAACAGCCTCCACCTCTTTAAAAAATTTGCAATAAACACTCCTTCCTACTTTACGCCATCATGTCGCAAAGTTTTATCCAATAAAAAAGAGCAATGTACTTATACCTGCTCCAAAGTTTCTGTATCCATCTGTTTTCCCTCTACTTCAAACAATTCAAACTCCTCTTTTTTTCGGATTTCAAATTGATGTTTTAAATAGGCTTCCACATCAAAAGTATTTTTTTTATCATAATCTGATAATTCCCGGTATCTGCTATGCTTCGTAATATCAAACTTATTACTGTAAAAAGGACGCACTCCTCGAAGCTGAAGAATACATTTATCTCCGTCCATGACAGCCAATTCGTCCCGACTCATCAACTCTTTTCCGGTTTTCTGATAATTCAGCCCATAAGATCGACTCTGCCCACGGGTATCCGAAGTGTTGTAAAGGTCTATGGTTTCCTTTCCTAATGTTTCTGATATTTCCTTTAATGTGCTTCCTTCTTTTCCGCCCAAAAACAGCATCGTATCGCAATTCCCTAAAATGGTTTCTGCGGCATCTTTATAAATGGTCTTTAACTGACTCTGGGACTGTAAAATAATCGAAGCAGAAATTTCCCTGCTTCGTATCGTTGCAATCAGCTTATCAAATTTGGGAATTTGCCCGATATTGGCAAACTCATCTAATAACAATCTCACATGGTAAGGTAAACGTCCTCCATGTACATCATCTGCTCTGTCACACAGCAAATTAAAAAGCTGCGTATACATAATTGCCACAAGGAAATTAAATGTATCGTCCGTATCAGAAATAATAACAAACATTGCAGTTCTCTGATCTCCCAGCATATCCAATTCCAGCTCATCATAAGAAGTCAGTTCCCGCAATTCTGCAATATCAAATGGTGCCAGCCTTGCCCCACAGGAAATCAGAATAGATTTCGCAGTCTTTCCGGCAGCCAGCTTATATTTCTTGTATTGTCTGACTGCAAAATGCTCTGGTTTTTCCTTTTCCAGTTCCTCAAACAGTTCATCAACTGCATTTTTAAATTCTTCATCATCTTCTCTTGCCTCAGAAGCATTGATAAATTCCAAAAGCGTGGAAAAATTCTGTTCTTCTTCCGGCGCTTCGTAATAGATATACCCAATTAAAGCACAATACAGCAATCGCTCCGCTTTTATCCAGAAATCTTCTCCTGATTTTTCCCCATCACCTTTTGTATTGGCAATGATCGTATTGACCAGTTTCAAAATATCTTTTTCACTGCGTATATAGCGAAACGGGTTATAGTGCATACTCTTTTTGAAGTTGATTGTATTTAAAACCTTAATTTTGTACGGTTCGTAGATTACTTTCCCCTTTTTATCCAGTACCGGCTTTCCATCTTTCATTTTTGGTGTCCCTTTTTGCAGCATCTTTCCACATTCCACCAAGATCGTTCCTTTCGGATCAGTCACTACATAACTGACATTTGGTGTCATCTGCATTAAATTGGGTTTCACATAAAATCTCGTCTTACCTGAACCGGAGCCACCGATAATCATGACATTTTTATTTCTGGCATACTTTGGTTTTTTCGGGCGGCTGTTCATGGTAAGTCTTTCTGTCTGTGTCAGAATAATATTGTTTTCAAATACAGAATCCATAAAAGGTGCAATATCCTTTGCTGTCCCCCAGCGGGCAGAACCATATTCCACTCCCTGACGGAACTTCTTTGCATTCTTACCTTTCACATAGACAATCCCTTTTAATAAAACTGCACCTGCAAGTCCCACTCCTATATCAGAAAATACCAGACTTGGTAACATATTTTCAAATGCCAGTGATATATGCAGCACCAAAACACTCAATCGTTCCAGTAAGGAATTTCCCTGACAATACCGATAAAGCCATGCCAGTTTATTTACTGCATAAAATACAATCACATAGGGCAGATTGGTAAGAAACAGCTTCTTTTTATCTACCTCTGACAGTGTTCCACTTATATCCTGCCACAGTTTTTTCCATACTTTTGGGAATGGATTTTCTCTTTTCTGTTTTTTCTTTTTTACCGTGCAGTATCCCTCTCCTTCCTCTTTGTTTTCTGTCTTTCTCGCTGTTGTGCTTGTCGTTCTTTCACTTTGGAAAGTTTTTTCCGTATTGATATTTTTTTACTTTTCTTCATGCTCCAGCCTGTATATTCCTTAAATGCTGCGGTCATAGAATCTACATCTCTGGCTTTAAAAAACACATAATAACGGGGCGGTTCGGAAGAACGGTCTTTTTTCAGGCAATAGTCCACATTATATTTTCTGGCATACTTTTCAAAGGATTTAATATTTCCGTCTGTAATCTCAATGTTGGAAAGTTCACAGTTCTGCTTCTTGAGTTTCTCCATGCTTTGTTTTCCTTTATAAACTGCCAAATTTTTTTCTTCCTTAGATACTCCTTTCTTTTGCTTCCTCTGGGATTTCTGCTGTTCCAGCTTTGTCAAAGTTTTTAATAATGCACTTTTTAAAATCTGTGCAGAAATTTTTCCTCCACGAATACACAGGGACACAACTTTCTCATTGACTTCGTCCTGCATAGGCTGTTTCTTCCTTTCCTCATTTTTTCTTTCTCATGTCCTGTAAAATTTTCTGCAAACAGTATCCAATACAAGGAGAATGTTTTCCATAAGGGCAACCCACACATTGTCCTGCTTTTTTCGTATCTTTCTCTGACTGTTTTGGGAGAAGATAATAGCACTGTTTTCTGGTGCAGCCATTTTTTCGTCTGCTCCAAAAATAACAGTCCTCACACACCAAAGGTTTGTCCTCTGCGTATTTTCTCTTATCCGCTTTCTCCATTTTCCTGATCCTTCCTTTTCTTTTGCAACATTTCTTCCATCTGGCGATCCGCCTGACCACCTACACGGACACAACAATATAAGCCAAATGTCAAAATAACAGCAGCTCCAAAAATTATTTTTCCTACCATGTTTTCTGCTCCTTTAAAAAGAGGCAGCCACAGCTTTTCCGTGACCGCCTTTCCAGTTATGGGAAACTCCCATGTTATTTTTTCCTTTTCTTAATCCAGTAATAAGAAGAACCTGCCAGTAACACTGCCATTGCAGATAACAGCACCCACAATTCTACATGGCTGGTATCTCCTGTTTTGGGGGCATTTCCTGTCGGTTTTGATTCCTGTGGCTGTTCCACATTTTCAGAAGGCTTCCTCTCATCTTTCATCACAACCTTCTGGATTTCCCCTGTATCTTTTACTTCAAAAATAATATCTTCTGCTACCAGATACCCGTCCGGTGCAGACACTTCATGAAGCGTATACTTTCCGATTGGAAGCATCTCAATATAGTGAGGTTTCTCACCAGACGTCCAGCTTTCTACTTCATTTCCTTCCTGATCCAAAATCGTTAATTTTGCACCTGGAAGCTCTTTTCCTGAAATGTCCGTTTTAGAAATTTCGACTTTCGTAACATCATCTTTCATTTCCACTTTCTGGACTTCTCCTGTATCTTCAACAGTAAAAGAAATACTTTCCGCTGTTACATAACCATCTGCCGGAAGTGTTTCTTCCAGCACATACGTATGACCTGCCACCAATTCTTTAATAATATGTGGTTCTTTTACAGAAATCCATTCGTCAATGACCTTTCCCTGCTCATCTTTTACCTGAAGTTTTGCACCTTCTACCTCTTTTCCATCTGTCAGAGAAGTTTTCGTAAATTCTACCACTGTCGGTACATTCTCAAAAGTAAATTCATAAGATACACACGCTTCCTCACTGTTTTCTGGATCAAAAGTAAATTCTTTTCTCTCTCCGGTCATAGAAAATCCCGGTGCCGGAGCTGTTTCTTTGATATAATAAGTATATCCCACTGGTAAATCTGCCTCGAAACGCAGCATTCCCTGTGCATTTGTTGCCTGTTCCTCAATGACGGTATCTGCCTTCATGATTACGTTTCCCTGTGCATTTTTTATGTCTTCCTTGACACACAGGGCAAATACTGCACCTTGCAGCATACGGTCTGCATCTTTTTCTTTCTTCCACACAGTCACTTCTGCTTTCTGGCGTTTATTCTGCCAGTCTGCGGAATATGTAATTTCTGCTGTTTCCTGATCACGATACAACAGGTCAATTTCTCTGGCTTCCTGATCCAGTACAAATCCATGTGCTGTTTCCTTTTCCTTTACATAGTATTTTCCAAGTGGCAAACCGGAAATTCTTGCAACACCTGTATGATCTGTGGTAATCTCCGCTACCAATTCATCTTTTTTATAATAATCCTTGCTTTCCCCATCTGCCGCCGGAATATCTTCCCTCGCATACACTGCAAAAGTAACTTCTTTCAATGAGCCTGACAGGTATTCAAATACATGGGAAATCCAGCCTCCAATCTGCTCAAAGACTGATACCTTTTCTAAAAATTCACCTTTTTTGTTAATCAGGATACTTCCCGTCGGCACATCATCTTTCATTTCCACTTTCTGAATTTCCTCCGTGTCTTTCACAGTAAAGGAAACTTCCTCTGCCCTCAGATAACCATACGGGGCAGTTTCCTCTCTTAAAGTATACGTTTCTCCAACTTGTAGTCCACGAATGACATGCTCTTCCCCTTTGACCGATTTCCAACCGTCTACCATTTCCCCGTTTTTATCAAGCACCACAAGGGTTGCCCCGGAAAGCTCAACTCCTGTTGCAGTATCAACTTTAGTAATGGAAACTTTTGTCGGCTGATTTAAAAATTCTGATGTAAGTTCTACCACATCAATTTCCTGTCCCTGATAGGAAAATTCAACATCCAGTACTTGCTCCGAAGATACATAGCCCGCTGGCGCTTCCAGTTCCTTCACATAATAGTTTCCAAATGGCAGATCAAAAGAAAATGTCGCCTTTCCATCTTCCCCTGTTTCGGCTTTCCCAATCAGTGTATCCGCTTTTACCAAAGTCTGATTTCCCACCTGAATATCTTCTTTCGCATACAATCCAAAGACTGCACCTTTTATTTCTTTTTTTGTTTCTGCATCTCGCTTTACTACGGAAATTTTTGCTTTCTGACGTTCATTTTTTAACAGGACTTCCTGCTCAATTACAGGAGTGTTCTGATCTTCATATTTGAATGTCACTTTTTGCGGCTCTGGATTTTTCACAAATCCTTCGGGTGCTGTGATCTCTACCAGTTCATACGTTCCAAGTGGTAAATTTGACACACTTGCCTTTCCTTCCTGATCTGTTGTCAGGGTAGCAATCTTCGTCCCCTCTGCATACTCCAGTATCCGGTTTCCCTGCTCGTCCTTCTGAGCATCTGCAGTATAAATATCCTCTGCCGCATACAAATCAAAAACTGCACCGGAAAGATTGATTTCCTGATAAGAAAAATCTTTGTCAAAGGATTCTAAGGTTTCTCCTTTTTTTACAATCTGCAGTTCTCCTTTTACCGGGTGATTTTCATATACCACTTCAATCAGGACATCTCCCGAAACACTGTCCATCTGATACGCTGTATCAGAAGCTACCGAAACTTCATAATAATTTTCATTCAGAGTATAGCCGTCTGGTGCTGTGACTTCCTCAATACGATAATGTCCTGCGTCCAAATTCTGCGGAAGAATTAAATACCCGGTTTCATCTGTAAAATAAGACTTATGCACTACCGTTGTGGGATAGGTGGTAACCTGTTCCACATATTTTTTTCTGTCCAAATCATATACCTTAAACTCTGTCCCCTTTTTCAGTACAGGCTTTTTACTTTCATCGTCCTTTTTTACGATTTTTAACTTTGCCTCAAACTCTTTATCCAGAAGAACTCTCCAGATCTGTGGTGTATCCGGCTTATGCTCCGTAATTCGGACAATAAAATCTTTTACGGGTTTATAATTGGGCGGTGTTGTTGTTTCCCTGACCACATACGTTCCATACGGAAGCGGAATACTGCAAGCATACCCTCTTTCATCTGTAAATAATTCTGTTGCTCCATTTTCGCCAATTACTACGGGAGTTGCAGAAGCAAAATCATAGCTTCCATCTTCTTTTTTCTTTAAAGAAGATTCCAAATATGCCTGAAAACCTGCTCCTTTTAAGAGTTCTGCATCTGTGTTTCCATTGTTTCCGGCTTTAATTAACTGAAATGGCTGTTTCTTTACCTGTTCCTTTACATTGCAACTTCTCTTCACAATAGCAACGGTATCACCTTCAGCATCGCATACCACATCATGCTCCGTTTCATCTAAGAGATAACCCGCCGGAGGAGTAATCTCTTTGATATAATAATTTCCTAAATACAAGTCCTTTACTTCTGCTTTGCCTGTATCATCGGTTTTTAAAGTCTCTACCTGTTCGTCCTTTTGATACAAAACTCCGGTTTTCCCATCTGGATGCACGATATTTTCACGGGCATACAGTCCATATACAGCCCCTTTTAAAGACGCATCTCCCTGTGGTGTTTTTCCAGTTTCAGCATCTTCTTTTTCCAAAACAATTTCTGCCTTTACCCTCTCATTTTGAAACGTATGAGAAAAAGAACATTGTTCTTCTCCCTCTACATACTGAAAATGAAAAGAAAACTTCTCGGTTTCATTTTTTACATACTGAGCGGGTGCCTGCAATTCTTTGATATAGTAAGTATATCCAATGGGAAGGTCTGCCTGATAACTGGCTGTTCCATTTTCTCCCGTTGTAACTTTTTCAATCAAAGTATCTTTTTCTACCAGCAGTTTTCCAGACTTTCCATAGACGTCTTCTGCCGTATATAATCCGTAAATACCACCTGCCAGTGGATTTTCCGTGTCCTGATCCTCTTTTCTTACGGACACACTTGCTTTCTGCCTGTCATTTACAAATGTTACGGTTTCAAAAACAACTTCTTCATTCTGTCCTGCATAGGACAAGGTAACTGTCTGGGCTTCTCCCTTGCATACAAAATTTTCAGGTGCTTTTACTTCTACTACTTTATAAGTACCAAGAGGAAGTTCTGAAAGTGTAACACTTCCATCTTCTCCTGTTTTTAGTCCTTTTTTCACCACAGCACCTTTTTTATAAGCAACTGTTCCATCTGCCCGGACAATCTCTTTTTCTGCATAAACATCATACACAGCACCTTCTTGTTTCTCTTTTGTATAAGAAAAGGTCACCCCTTCTTCCGTAACCTCTGCGCCTGTCAGAACTTCTCCTTCTTTGTAAACAGTTAAAGATGCAAGCTGCTCCCGATCCGTAACTTCTATCTGTACCGTCTTTCCTACTTCCAATTTCACGCCATAGGATTTTGTATCCAGCACATATCCCTGTGGTGCGGAAATTTCTTTTAAGTAAACGGTATCCTGTGTCTTTTCTATGGTAACACTGGAAGCACCTTTTTTATCCGTTGCAGGCATTTCTACAATCAAATCTGTGCAATCTTCATCACGATATACACCATATACCGCTCCTTCCATTTTCTTCTGACTGCCCTGATCTTTTTTAACAAGTTCTATTTTCGCATTTTTCAGCCACTCTACAGAAAATTCAACGTACTGTTCCTGTTCCACTCCTTCTCCAAATACAAATGCCAAATCCTGCACACTGTCATTTGTTGTCAGTTTATATGCAGAGTAATCCTTTGTAATACTTCCCTGCATGGTTGCTGTCCAAGAACCTTCCACATCTTCTGTCTGTGTAAGCGGCGCACTTAAATAAAACTTCGTTCCGCCCGAAAGTGTTACCTTTGCTCCGGCAGCGCTGTTTTTTCCAGTTGTAAGGTTATGAAATACAACTCCTTTTGGAAGCTGCATGGTAATGGACTGCAAAGAATCTGCAGTAAATGTAATATCCTCTGTCCGCTGTTCCTGCCCTTCCTGAAATGCCTTCACATGATTGTTAGAAAAAGACATGGAAACCTCTGGAATTTCCGGCTTTCCTACACAATAATTGTAGATTTCCATTGCCAAAGATTTTGCTGTTTCATTTGCTCCATAAAAGGCATCTGCACTTCCATAGGCATACGCTGCCGCTATATGCGTAAGGATAAACCGCTTTCCTTCTGAAAAATCACTATGATGTTTTGCAAAATAACTTTCTTTTCCTGCCGCTTCTGTCCCATAATAGCAGACCTTTGCCAGTGCCTGATTATCCTCAATTTTTGTAATTGTATAAGTACCTGTTCCCGGTCCCGGCAAAGACGGCTGGATACAATAAGCAGTGGCATGGACATTTCCATAAGAAATAAAATAAGGCTCTGTCACATAAGTACCCAAATCATAATCCTGATAACGATATAACGGACCTTTTGTGATTGTAACTGTCTGTGTTGCCCTTACTGCCTGATCGGAAGCATTTGCTACAAAAGTAACCGTTTCTCCTTCTTTCATCTGAAAAAGATCAATCTCCTGTTCCCCTGCCTGTGCCATCACATCGTAAAGACCTAACCCGGATTCTTCATCATAAGTATCCTGTTTCTTGCTTTCCTCAAGTGCCTGTGAAAATTCATCTTCTGTTAAAATCTGTTCCTCTTTTTGCGACGCTTCTTCTTCCTCTTCTGAATTTTTCTCCTGTTTTCCATGCTCTTTTGACGGTGACGGATTTTCTTTTTCTTTACACTCAGTAACTGTAATATTTCTAATCACATGATAATTCGGCGCCTCCCGAACCGGCTCTACAAAATATACTGCCTGATAAGTGTCCGCATGGTCTGTATGAAACTCCTGTCCCTTCTGATTCTTCGCTTCATAAAATGTCACTTTGACTTTATCAGAATGAAACTTCATGCCGGAAAAATCAGTCTTTATATCAAAGTCACTGCCTTTTTCCACTTCATAATCCTGCACAGTTACAATCTCATCTTCCTGAAGCTGCGTTTTTACCTGTTCCAGCGCAGGATATTCCATTTCATAAGATTTTGGATTTGTTTCTCCTGCATACGCTGTCATCGGCTGCACAACAGAGGTTAAGATTGTAAGTGCCGAAAGTACGCCTGAGAAAATTCTTTTTACTGCTTTTTTCATACTTTTCTCTGCCTCTTTTCTATATTTTACTGATACTGTATCTTTTATTTCTTTTTTCCAACTCACTCCCTTCTCTAAGTCCTGCCTGTTCTCTTTCCAAATCCGTTCCTACTCCAACTTTCCTTTCGCAGCGTTTTCTCTGATAAGGCAGGCAGAATGCCCACTCAATATCCGGTATCACTTTGGACAGGCAATTCAATTTTCAAGGTACAAAAAAGGGATTTTTTTAAGATTTGTGTTACCCCTTCACTAATCGCATATTAGAAAAGGGATTTTTTAACCATTCAGAAAAACTTTTTTATTTTCTATTCCGAAATGCCTCGTAATTTCAAGATATGTATTCTATAATAAAATAAAAAAGGAGCTATCATGGGTAAATGCCAACGATCTTGTCCCGCTTGTGGACGAAAAATGAAACAACAATTCATTGGGCTGAAACACTGTTCTTGTGGAGTAAGCTGGAAAAAAGATATTGGATACTTTGAACGTACTCCAGATATGATATTTTCTTTGAAACATCAAATAATCAACGGAAAGCGAAAAACTTTTCCTCACATAAGTTATCAATCTACTGAAAAAGAATGACTTTACGACATCTTGTCGCAAAGTCACCCTTTTTTAAAAAGCACCGCCTACAATTCCTAAATTATGTAGAATAGAACGCAGCTCTGACAAAATACGTTTTCTCCGATTATAAATAGTCTTCCGGCTGCATCCCATAATTTGAGCCGCATCTTTGATTGTCACTTCTTCAAAAAATAGCAAATAAATCAAACGGGCATCTTCCTTTGCCAACTGGGCTATTCCTTCCCGTACTTTTGCTTCATACAACTTGCAAAGTACCGTTTCCTCTGTATCATATTTTTCTTCTTCCAAATCTCCGTATCCATTCAGTGCCTCTAAACTACACACCCCTTGTTTCTTCTGCCTTTCCATCTGGTATCTTTCTTTTCGTCTGGACTGATACCATTCTAAGTATACTTCTCTGGTCACTTCAATCAGTGAACCGTCGGGCATTCTCAATACATAGCTTTTTCTCTCTTTTGGCTTTTTCCCTCGCATTCAGTTTTTCCTCCTCTTATATAGCCTCTTTCCATTCCATACATTTTTTACGAAGCCGAGTGACTGCTCTTGTCAGGATTTTTGATACGGCGGCATGAGAAACACCGAGTTTTTCTGCAATTTCACTTTGAGATTTCTGCTCCCAAAAATACTCGAAAACTACTTCTTTCTGCCGCTCTGTCAGTAATCCAAGTAATTCCTGTATCGTTTCTTTCCTTATCGCTGTTTCCAAAACAGTTGCTTCTAAAGAGCCCAAAACTCCCCATTCTTCTGAAACTGCACTATAAGAAATGCTCTTTCTCTGTTGCCTTGTTTCCAGATTTCGGTTGATACGATCTTCACCCTCTAAAATTAAACGAAGATACCAAGCCTCTTTTTCAAACCATTGCTCTGAAATTTCATTTTCTTCCATCTCATAACGATAATTCTGACAATCCCAAATAGGAAATACCGTTGCAAGACCAGATATTTCATAAAGGGCATATCCATTTTGATAAACGGAAATTTTCACATTCGTAGCAATGCTTTTTGACACAAATATTGTGCCATGTGTTTTTAAATACTTTGCAGTTGGGTAATTTTCTTCCAGAGCTGGAACCGGCATGAAATGTTTTAATTCTGCTAATGTAAGCATATCCTGACCACCTTTCAACGGGCAGCCAGAAATACCAGATTGAATGTGTGTTAAGGCAATAGAAAACAGCCCCAGACATACCCGTTTTTTTTAACGGGACTGGAACCTTCCATAACCCTCTGTTTCTCACTTACTGGATTTCTTACGCTTAGTGTAGCAGTTTCGCTTACTATTTTCCTCAACGGGTGTGTAGAACCTGACTACTCTTATCCGTAGAAATTTTTAAACGGTTTTTCTCCATACTTTCGATCAAGGCATTCATGGTATGCTTTAAAATCTCCTGCTCATTTTCCTTCAATTCCTGTACTCTGCTGGAAAATGCAGATACCCATATCTCTGTTTCATTTACCTCTGTGCTTACTCCAAGCAGCGTATTTGCATCTACCCCAAGAGCCTTTACAATTTTTTGCAAAATTCCCACTGACATTGCCATCTGTCCCCCTTCAATACGGCTGATTGTATTGGTACTGACACCGGATTTCTCAGCAAGAATTTCCTGTGAAAATCCCCTTTCCTTCCGATACTCCCGAATACGATTTCCCAACATAATTAACTCCTGTGATACTGCCCGGTTCCCCAAAATAGTCCCTCCTTTCTTCTCCAAAATCTCACCTTGCGCCATGATGTCGTAAAGTTCCAAAACGCAAAAAGGCAGCCCTTTTCAGGCTGCCAAACATGCTCAACGCTTATCATCTTCTACTTTATCAACTTTTTTATTGCTTTATAAAGTTGTAATCCCATAAAAACAAACAATAAAAAAAGTTTCCACACTAATACAACTCCCCCTATTATGCCGCCAATCAACATTTGAAACACCAACATGGCAATCGTGCTTCCCACATCTCTATTTCGTGGAACAATCCATATCTGCATCTTACGGATTCCAAAAGGAATCCCTACCAGTATCCATAACTTTAAATAATCACAATTCCCTCCTTCTACACAAAATGGATAAAAAATCACTGTCCACAATAACACCTCTGTCACAAAAATCATACGGCAAAAAATTTCCTGCCTCATTTTCCCCATCCTCCTCCGTATAAATCATGGTTTACTTCTGCCTGATAGTAATGATTGATTGTCAAAACGGAATTATAAAGTGCTGTTAAAAGATAGGACTTAATGTTCCCGACTTTCGTTGTATTTTTATTCAGGCAAAGACAGACATACTCAATATGGGCATGTGTCAATTTCATAAACTGGCTTTTTACCAGTGATACTAATTTATCTTCTCCGGCAATCCGGATTTTTCCCTGATCCGGCATTACCATAACTTCTACCATCAATTCCACCAACTCATCAACTTCTTCCCTTGCATGTGGGGTATCATTCCGGAAACACTCATACGAAATGTTTTCCCGAATTATTTCCCGGTATGTATTCCTCTGCTCAATCTCTGTCTCTTATACACATCTCCGAGCCCACGAGACAAGAGGCAA